>Ga0207695_10001034_pt1 | contig 48892 bp, 48 predicted proteins | sample KBSC54metaG_FD_184354 | JGI IMG/M metagenome (GOLD analysis project Ga0207695, IMG submission 184354) | Corn rhizosphere microbial communities from Kellogg Biological Station, Michigan, USA - KBS C5-4 metaG (SPAdes) (version 2) | ecosystem: Host-associated > Plants > Roots > Rhizosphere > Soil...
CTTTCGATCGGCAGGCGCACGCCGGCCATGTCGGCGAGCGTCGTCGTGTTGCCGGCTGCCACCACCGCAACCTTCTTCGCCTTGATGAAGCCCTTCACCGTATCGACGCCGACCACCGCGCCGCCTTCGCGGCGAATGCCCGTCACCTGGCAGTTCTGGATGATGTCGACGCCGGCGCGGTCCGCGCCGCGCGCGAAGCCCCAGGCCACCGCGTCGTGGCGTGCAACGCCCGCACGGCGCTGGATCGATGCGCCGAGCACCGGGTAACGGCTGTTCAGGTTGATCGTCGGCTCGATTTCCTTGATCTGCGCGGGCGTCAGGAACTCGGCATCGACGCCGTTCAGCCGGTTCGCGTTGACGCGGCGCTCGGTGTCGCGCACGTCCTGCAGCGTGTGCGCGAGGTTCATCACGCCGCGCTGGCTGAACATCACGTTGTAGTTCAGGTCCTGCGACAACCCTTCCCACAGCTTCATCGCCTTCTCGTACAGAGCGGCCGATTCGTCCCACAGATAGTTCGAGCGCACGATCGTCGTGTTGCGCGCGGTGTTGCCGCCGCCGATCCAGCCCTTCTCGAGGATCGCGACGTTCGTGATCCCGTGTTCCTTCGCGAGGTAGTACGCGGTCGCGAGGCCGTGGCCGCCGCCGCCGACGATCACGACGTCGTATTCCTTCTTCGGTTCCGGGCTCTTCCACTGCTTTTCCCAGTTCTCGTGATACGAGAGGCCGTTGCGGAACAGGCTGAATATCGAGTAGCGGCTCATGATGATTGACCCTTCGTTAGCATTCGATGACGTTCACGGCGAGACCGCCGCGCGACGTTTCCTTGTATTTCGTCTTCATGTCGGCACCCGTCTCGCGCATCGTCTTGATCACGGAGTCGAGCGACACGTAGTGCTGGCCGTTGCCCTTGAGCGCCATGCGCGACGCGTTCAGCGCCTTGATCGCGCCCATCGCGTTGCGCTCGATGCACGGGATCTGCACGAGCCCGCCGACCGGATCGCAGGTCATGCCGAGGTTGTGCTCCATGCCGATCTCGGCGGCGTTCTCGACCTGGTCGGGCGTGCCGCCCATCACGGCGGCGAGCGCGGCCGCGGCCATCGAGCACGCGACGCCCACTTCGCCCTGGCAACCGACTTCCGCGCCGGAGATCGACGCGGTTTCCTTGTAGATGATCCCGATCGCCGCGGCCGTCAGCAGGAATTCGACGATGCCGGCTTCGTTCGAGCCCGGCACGAACTTCACGTAGTAGTGCAGCACCGCGGGAATCACGCCGGCCGCACCGTTGGTCGGCGCGGTGACGACGCGCCCGCCCGCCGCGTTTTCCTCGTTGACGGCCATCGCGTACAGGTTGACCCAGTCGAGCATCGACAGCGGGTCGCGCAGCGACTCTTCCGAACGCGCGCGCAGGTTGCCGTTCATCTCGGCCGCGCGGCGCTTCACGCGCATCGGGCCCGGCAGCTCGCCTTCGACCTTGCAGCCGCGCTCGACGCATGCGGCCATCGTGCGCCAGATCGCGAGCAGCCCGGCGCGCACTTCGTCGGCGGGGCGCAGCGCGCTTTCGTTGCGCAGCATCAGCTCGGCGATCGACAGCCCGTGTTCGCGGCACTGGCGCATCAGGTCGTCGCCGGTGCGGAACGGATAGGGCACCTCGACCGCCGCGCGCACGCCGTTCACGCGATCGCCGTCGCGGTTCACGACGAAACCGCCGCCGACCGAGTAATACTCTTTCTCGACCAGCAACTGGCCGTGTTCGTCGAATGCCTGGAAGCGCATCCCGTTCGGGTGCACGATGCTCGTGCCGCTCATCAGCTTGCGAAAGAAGCCGATGTGCTCCTTTTCCTCGAAGCGGACCGTCTGCTTGCCGAGCAGCGACAGCGACTTCTCCGCGCGGATCGCGGCGAGCCGCGGCTCGATCAGGTCGGGATCGATCGTGTCGGGCAGGTGGCCCTCGAGGCCGAGCAGCACGGCCTTGTCGGTGCCGTGGCCCTTGCCGGTCGCGCCGAGCGAGCCGTACAGCTCGACCCGCACGCGGCGCACGAAGCCGAGCAGGTTCGCGTCCTCGACGTGCGACGCGAAGCGGCACGCGGCGATCATCGGGCCGACCGTATGCGAACTGGACGGGCCGATGCCGATCTTGAACAGGTCGAACGCGCTGACGTTCATCTGGCTTCCTCTGGATGACATGCGTGGAATGACGTTGGGCACCAGTACATCAAAGCGTAAAATTGGCCGATAGAACAAAAACGGCATCGGCGTGGGATACCGCCGCCAAGCGCCGCGCCGGCCGGTGCAAAAGTACGGTTTGGCGATGGTTCGCGACGGAAAACCACAAGTCCGGCCGAAGCCGATCGGCGACGCTGGCTACATCCGCGCCGCCCCGGCAGCCGTACCCGCACAACCTGAGTGAAATGAGTGAGACCGCCTGCCCGGCGTGACGAGATTGGCCGCGATGACACCCGACGTACCCGCTTCCCCCCTTGCAGAACCCGCACCGCGGCGCATCCGCTTCGGCATCGTGCTGCTGCCGAACTTCACGCTGACGGCCTTCTCGGGTTTCGTCGACATGCTGCGGCTGTCGGCCGACGACGGCGACTACAGCAAGCCCGTGCGCTGCGCGTGGAGCGTGATCGGCGAGACCCTCGCGCCGGTGCGCGCGAGCTGCGGGATCCAGATCACGCCGTGGGAGACGTTCGACGCGTCCGAACCGTTCGACTATGTGGTCGTGGTCGGCGGGCTGCTGCATTCGGGGCCGCAGGCGGGCCCCGAAACGCTCGACTTCGTCCGCCGCGCGGCGGCCGGCGGTGCGACGGTCGTCGGGATCTGCACCGGCGTGTTCACGCTGATGCGCGCCGGCGTGCTCGACGGCTATCGCACCTGCGTGAGCTGGTTCCACTACTGGGATTTCATCGAACGCTTCCCGTCCGCCGATCCCGACCTGCTGATCGCCGACCGGCTGTTCGTGATCGACCGGCGCCGGATCACCTGTTCGGGCGGCCGCGCGTCGATCGACGTCGCCGCCGCGATCCTGCTGCGCCATTTCGACCACGCGACCGTGCAGAAGGCGCTGCGCATCCTGCTCGTCGGCGAGATGCAGAAGGGCAACGCGCCGCAGCCGCACCCGCCGGGGCTCGAACCCGCGACGCACCCGAAGGTCAAGCGCGCGATTCTCCTGATGGAACAGCATGTCGGGCGCACGCTGCCGCTCGATGAACTGGCGTGCAAGCTCGACCTGTCGACACGGCAGCTCGAACGGCTGTTCAAGGCCGAGACGGGCAAGAGCCCGCAGGTGTTCGCGAAGCAGGTGCGGCTGCGCACCGCCGCGTGGCTGCTGACGAGTTCGGACCGGACGGTCGCCGATATCGCATCGAGCTGCGGGTTCGCCGATGCGTCGCACCTCGGGCGCGAATTCCGCAAGCAGTTCGGCGTGCCGCCGGCCACCTACCGCGAGCGCGGCGGCGAAGCGGCGGAAGCCGGCGCGGCAATGGCGGCCGACCCCGTCGAGGACATCGCCAACTGACGGCCATGGGCACCCGCCCCTTCCTGATCGACCGTAGGACGGCACGTAATCGCACCGGCTTCGACTCTTTTGGAACCGGTTTCAATCGATTTGACCGACGTTGCACGCCGTAGATCGAGGGTTATTCCGGATGCTTCACCTTGCTCAAATTTGTATGATGACCACATCACCTTACAAACCTGAGCGCCATGTTCGAGAAAATTCCCGCCCGCGCGATGAGCGATCACGTCGCGCAGCAACTGCTCAAGCAGATCGAAGTCGGCAGTTTCTCGGCCACCGGCAAGCTGCCGACCGAAGCCGTGCTCGCGCAGGAATTCGGCGTGAGCCGCACCGTGATCCGCGAGGCGATCTCGCGGCTGAAGAACGAGGGCGTGGTCGAGCCGCGCCAGGGCAGCGGCGTGTACGTGAACCAGCACGGCGCGATCCGGCCGCTGCGGATCGACTACGCGGAAGCGGTCGAAGCGAGTTCGCTGCCGCACCTGCTCGCGGTGCGCCGCGCGATCGAGGCTGAAGTCGCGGCCGAAGCCGCGCTGCACCACTCCGCCGACGACATGGCCGACATCGACGACGCGCTGCGCAAGATCGACGATGCCGTCGCCGAAGGGCGCGACGGCGTCGCGGAAGACGTCGCGTTCCACCGCACGATCGCCGCCGTCACCGGCAACCCGTATTTCCTGAAGACACTGCAGTTCCTGAACCAGTACCTCGAAGCCGGCGTGAAGGTCACGCGCAGCAACGAGGCGACGCGCGAGGATTTCTCGCGCCAGGTGCGCGACGAACACGCGGCGATCGCCGACGCGATCCGCGCGCGCGACCCGATGGCCGCGCGCAACGCGGCGCGCACGCACATGTACAACGCCGCCCGCCGTCTCGCGGAAGCCGGCATCTGCTGAAGCCGGCGGCGCCTGCCGCCGCCGTTGTCCCGAACCTCTCCCGAATCGATCAAGGTTGACCATGTCACGAAATATTGGAGTCATCGGCCTCGGCGCGATGGGCCTCGGCGTCGCCCGCTCGCTGCTGCGCGCAGGCTTGCGCGTGCACGCGTGCGACGTGCGCGACACCGTGCTGCAGGCGTTCGCTGCCGAAGGCGGCATTGCCTGCGCGACGCCGGCCGAACTCGGCGCGCAGTGCGACGTCGTCGTCACGCTCGTCGTCAATGCCGCGCAGACGGAAACGGTGCTGTTCGGCGAGCACGGCGCGGTCGCGGCGATGAAGCCGGGCGGCGTCGTGATCGCGAGCGCGACCGTCGCGCCCGAATTCGCGGTCGCGCTCGGCGCACGCATCGAGGCCGCCGGCCTGCAGATGCTCGATGCGCCCGTGTCGGGCGGCGCCGCGCGCGCGGCATCGGGCGAGATGACGATGATGACGTCGGGCCCGGCCGCCGCGTACGCGGGCTGCGAGGACGTGCTCGCCGCGATCGCCGGCAAGGTCTATCGCCTCGGCGACGCGCACGGCATCGGCTCGAAGGTGAAGATCATCAACCAGTTGCTGGCCGGCGTGCACATCGCGGCAGCGGCCGAGGCGATGGCGCTGGGCCTGCGCGAAGGCGTCGATGCCGACGCGCTGTACGACGTGATCACGCACAGCGCCGGCAATTCGTGGATGTTCGAGAACCGCGTGCCGCACATCCTGAACGGCGACTACACGCCGCTGTCGGCCGTCGACATCTTCGTGAAGGATCTCGGCCTCGTGCTCGATACCGCGCGCCGCAGCAAGTTCCCGCTGCCGCTGTCGGCCACCGCGCACCAGATGTTCATGAGCGCGTCGAGCGCCGGCCACGGCGGCGAAGACGATTCCGCCGTGATCAAGACTTTCCCCGGCATCACGCTGCCGCCCGCCCGCTGATTCGAACGACGTTCCCGCCATGACCGCATCCGCTTCCCGTCCCCTGCTCGGCTGCATCGCCGACGATTTCACCGGCGCGACCGATCTCGCGAACATGCTCGTCAAGAGCGGCATGCGCACCGTGCAGACGATCGGCGTGCCCGCCGGCGATGCAACGCTCGACGCCGACGCGATCGTCGTCGCGCTGAAGTCGCGCACGATCCCCGCGGCCGATGCCGTCGCGCAATCGCTCGCCGCGTACGAATGGCTGCGCGCGCAAGGCTGCCGGCAGTTTTTCTTCAAGTACTGCTCGACCTTCGATTCGACCGACGCGGGCAACATCGGGCCCGTCGCCGACGCGCTGCTCGATGCGGCCGGCGGCGGCTTCACGATCGCGTGCCCGGCGTTCCCGGAGAACGGCCGCACGATCTATCGCGGCCACCTGTTCGTCGGCGACGTGCTGCTGAACGAATCGGGCATGGAGAACCATCCGCTCACGCCGATGAAGGACGCGAACCTCGTGCGCGTGCTGCAGCGGCAGACGAAATCGCCGGTCGGCCTGATTCGCTACGACACGATCGCGCTGGGCGCGGCCGCCGTGCGCGCGCGGATCGACCAGCTGCGCGCGGAGGGCGCACGCTTCGCGATCGCCGACGCGCTGTCCGACCGCGACCTCTACGTGCTCGGCGAGGCATGTGCGGGCCTGCCGCTCGTCACCGGCGGCTCGGGCATCGCGCTCGGCCTGCCCGCGAATTTCCGCCGCGCGGAGCAACTGCCCGAGCGCGACAACGCGGCATCGCTGCCGTGCATCGACGGGCTGTCGGCCGTACTCGCCGGCAGCGCGTCGAAAGCAACCAACGCGCAGGTCGCCGCATGGCGCGCCACGCGGCCGAGCTTCCGCATCGATCCGCTCGCGGCGTCGCGCGGCGAGCCCGTCGTCGATGAAGCGCTCGCCTTCGCGCGCTCGCATCTGCCGCAGCCGGTGCTGATCTACGCGACCGCCACGCCCGACGAAGTGAAGGCCGTGCAGCAGGCGCTCGGCGTCGAGGCGGCCGGCCATCTCGTCGAAAGCACGCTCGCGGCGATCGCGAAGGATCTGCGCGAACTCGGCGTGCGCAAGTTCGTCGTCGCCGGCGGCGAGACGTCCGGCGCGGTCGTGCAGGCGCTCGACGTGAAGTCGCTGCAGATCGGCGCGCAGATCGATCCGGGCGTGCCGGCCACGGCCACCATCGATGCGCAGCCGCTCGGCCTCGCGCTGAAATCCGGCAACTTCGGCGCAACGGACTTTTTCGATAAGGCGCTGCGCGCGCTGGACGGAGCCGCATGATGAGCCACGAAGCGAAACTGCGCGAAGAGATCTGCGTCGTCGGCGCGAGCCTGTATGCACGCGGCCACGCGGTCGGCAGCGCCGGCAACATCAGCGCGCGCCTGCCCGACGGCTGGCTGATCACACCGACCGACGCGTGCCTCGGCCGGCTCGACCCGAACGACATCGCGAAAGTCGGCTTGGACGGCCAGCCCGTATCGGGCGGCAAGCCGTCGAAAACGCTCGCGCTGCATCGCGGCATCTACGCGCGCAACGCCGAAGCGAACGGCGTCGTCCACACGCATTCGACGCACCTCGTCGCGTTGACGCTCGCAGGCGTGTGGCGCGATACCGACGTGCTGCCGCCGATCACGCCGTACTACGTGATGAAGGTCGGCCACATTCCGTTGATCCGTTACCGCCGCCCGGGCGACCCGGCCGTCGCGGCCGAAGTCGCGGCGCTCGCCGGCCAGGTGCGCGGCGTGCTGCTCGACCGGCTCGGCCCGGTGATGTGGGGGCCGTCGGTGTCGCACGCGTCGTATGCGCTCGAGGAGCTCGAGGAAACCGCACAGCTGTGGCTGATGACGAACCCGAAGCCCGAGCCGCTTTCCGATGCGGCGCTCGACGAACTGCGCGAAACCTTCGGCGCGCGCTGGTAACGCGGCGCGCACCCCGTACCGATTCTCATGCCCGCCGTGTGCGCGGGCCCTTCCGTCAGCACACACAAACGATCCGGCGGCGTACGCGCCGCCGGCACAAGACATCCCTGGAGACACGACGATGACTGCTCTTGACGCGGCCGCAGGCCGCTCGCCCGCCGCGCCCGCCCATGCGGCCGAACTCGACCGCACCTACAAGAAAGTGTTCTGGCGCATCGTGCCGTTCCTGATGCTCTGCTACGTGGTCGCGTATCTCGACCGCGTGAACGTCGGCTTCGCGAAGCTGCAGATGTCGCAGGATCTCGCGTTCAGCGAAACCGTGTTCGGCCTCGGCGCGGGGATTTTCTTCCTCGGCTACTTTCTGTTCGAACTGCCAAGCAACCTGCTGATGCACCGCCTCGGCGCGCGCATCTGGATCGCACGGATCATGATCACGTGGGGCCTGCTGTCCGCGCTGTTCGCGTTCGTGAAGACGCCGACGCAGTTCTACGTGCTGCGCTTCCTGCTCGGCCTCGCGGAAGCCGGCTTCTACCCCGGCGTGATCCTGTACCTCACGTACTGGTTCCCGTCGCACCGCCGCGCGAAGATCATCGCGGTGTTCATGTCCGCGATCCCCGTGTCGGGCATCTTCGGCAATCCGCTGTCGGGCTGGATCATGGAGCGCTTCCACGGCGGCTCCGGCTTCCACGGCTGGCAATGGATGTTCATGATCGAAGCCGTGCCGGCCGTGCTCGTCGGCATCGCGACGATCCTGTATCTCGACAACAACATCCGCGGCGCGAAGTGGCTCGACGAGCGCGAGAAGCAGCTCCTCGAAGACGAAATCGCCGCGCAGCCGCAGGAACAGCAGCAGCACGGCCATTCGCTGAAGGCCGTGTTCTCGGACCCGCGCATGTGGTGGATGTCGCTGATCTACTTCGCGTTCGTCACGGGCCAGTACGGGCTCACGTTCTGGATGCCGACGCTCGTGAAATCGACCGGCATCACCGATACGCTCCAGATCGGCCTGCTGTCCGCGATCCCGTTCGTCGTCGCGATCGTCGTGATGAACCTGTTCGGCCACAGCGCGGACAAGCGCCGCGAACGCCGCTGGCACCTGATCGTGCCGGCGCTGATGGGCGCGGCCGGGTTTGCGGTCGCCGCGTCGTACTCGCACAATACGGCGGTGTCGATCGTGTTCCTGTCGCTCGCGGCAGGCGGCGTGCTGACCTGCGCACCGCTGTTCTGGTCGCTGCCGACCGCGTTCCTCGCGGGCTCCGCGGCCGCTGCCGGGATCGCGATCATCAACTCGGTCGGCAACCTCGCCGGTTTCGCGAGCCCCTACGTGATCGGCTACCTGAAGGACGTCACGCACAGCACGTCGTCCGGCATGTACGTGCTGGCCGCCATGCTCGTGATCGGCGCGATCGCCGTGTGGCTCACGCCCGCGAAACTCGTGAACCGCTGAACCGGCCACCATTCGACGCGGGGCGCGGTACGCCCCGCCCCATTCATTCACCGGACCCGCTGCCATGCCACGCTTCGCCGCCAACCTCTCGATGATGTACAACGAGCACGCGTTCCTCGAACGCTTCGCCGCTGCCGCCTACGACGGCTTCAAAGCCGTCGAGTACCTGTTCCCGTACGACTTCGCGGCCGAGGACATCCGCGCGCGCCTCGACTCGCACAACCTCGAACAGGCGCTGTTCAACGCGCCGCCGGGCGACTGGGCCGCGGGCGAACGCGGCATCGCGTCGCTGCCGGGCCGCGAGGACGAATTCCGGCGCGGCATCGACCAGGCGCTCGACTATGCGCGCGTGCTCGGCAACAAGAAGCTGCACGTGATGGCCGGCATGGTCGCGCCGGGCGCCGACCGCGCACGCCATCGCGACACCTACCTGTCGAACCTGCGGCATGCGGCGCAGGCCGCCAACGCACGCGGCGTCACGATCCTGATCGAGCCGATCAACCAGCGCGACATGCCCGGCTATTTCCTGAGCCGCCAGGACGACGCGCAGGCGATCTGCGCGGAAGTCGGCGCGCCGAACCTGAAGGTGCAGTTCGACTGCTACCACTGCCAGATCGTCGAAGGCGATCTCGCGATGAAGCTCAAGCGCGATTTCGCGGGCATCGGCCACATCCAGATCGCGGGCGTGCCCGAGCGCCACGAGCCGGATCTCGGCGAACTCAACTACCCGTACCTGTTCGAGCTGATCGACGCGCTCGGCTACGACGGCTGGATCGGCTGCGAATACCGCCCGAAGGCCGGCACGTCGGCCGGCCTCGGCTGGATCAAGCCGTACCTGTGATTCACGTAATCCGAAGAGGATAAAGAACATGAAAGTACTGATCACCGGCGGCGCCGGCTTTCTCGGCCAGCGCCTCGCGCGCAAGCTGCTCGAGCGCGGCGAACTGACCGGCCCCGACGGGCGGATCGGCAAGATCGACGAACTGGTGCTGCTCGACGTCGTCAAGGGCAGCGATTTCGGCGACGCGCGCGTGACGTCGATCGTCGGCGACATCGCCGATCGTGCGGTGCTCGAAAGCGCGATCGACACCCAGACGGGCGCGATCTTCCACCTCGCGGCGATCGTCAGCGGCCAGGCCGAAGCCGATTTCGATCTCGGCATGCGGATCAACCTCGACGCATCGCGCATGCTGCTCGACGTGTGCCGCGCACGCGGCCACCAGCCGCGCGTCGTGTTCACGAGCTCCGTCGCGGTGTATGGCGGCGCGCTGCCCGACGTCGTGCAGGACGACACCGCGCTGAACCCGCAATCGTCGTACGGCGCCGAGAAGGCGATCGCCGAACTGCTGCTGTGCGACTACGCGCGGCGCGGCTTCGTCGACGGCCGCGTGCTGCGGCTGCCGACCATCAGCGTGCGGCCCGGCCGCCCGAACGCGGCCGCGTCGTCGTTCGCGAGCGGCATCATCCGCGAGCCGCTGAACGGCGAGGAAAGCGTGTGCCCGGTGCCGGGTTCGACGCGGCTGTGGCTGCTGTCGCCGCGCGGCGCGATCGACGCGCTCGTCGCAGGCTGCGAGATCGACAGCGCGAAGCTCGGCAACAAGCGCGTAATCAACCTGCCCGGCCTGTCGGTGTCGGTCGACGAGATGATCGAAGCGCTGCGCGAAGTCGCGGGCGACGACGTCGTGAAGCTGATTCGCCATGCGCCCGACGAGGGGGTCGAGAAGATCGTCGGCAGCTGGCCGGGCCGCTGGGACACGACGCGCGCGGAAGCGCTCGGGCTGAAGGGCGACACGTCGTTCGCGGACGTGATCCGCAGCCATATCGCCGACGAACGGCGCTGATTCACGCGCCGCGGCGCGTGGGCGGATGCGTGCTCGCCCGGGCACGCACACATCGTCGTCGGGCCGCGTCAGCGCGGCCTGGCGGATTCCTCGATGCCCGGCGATGCGCGCTTCGTGCCGCCCGGCCGGTTCGCCGAACCGGCCGCCCACTGCCACGCCAGCAAGCCCGGCAGATAGAACAGCAGATCGCGCACGCGGCGGGCGCCGGCCAGCGCGAGACAGGTCGGCGCGTCGAACCCGAGCAGCCCGCCGATCAGCACGAACCCGCCCTCCTGCACGCCCAAACCGCCCGGCATCACGAACGCGATGCTGCTCACGAGCTGGATCAATGCCTCGATCGCGAGCGCCTGCGCAAAGGTCGGATCGGCGCCGAGGAAATAAAGCGCGAGCCAGATTTCCAGCGCATAACCCGCAAACTGCAGCGTCTGCCAGATCCCCAGATAGCGCACGACGATGCCGGTCTTTCTCCAGATCATCCGGATCGACTGATCGGTGCGTGCCGATTCGCCGACCAGCGCGACCACCTTGCCGCTCGTGATCCGGTTGACCGCGCGCATCGCACGCTCGAACGGCCGCGCATGCTGCACCAGCGCGAACAGCAGCAGCACCGGCACCAGCGCGGCCATGCCGATGGCGAGGTGCGCGGCCACCTGCGCGGCGTCGGACGACACGTGTTCGAGCACATAGCCGATCGCGATCAGCGCGAACACCAGCTGGCTGATCAGCGTGAGCTGCATGTCGGCGACGAGGCTGGCCACGATGGTCGCCGGCCGCACGCCCGCCTGCCGCAGCAGCCCGAACGACACGATCTCGCCGCCGATCCGCGCGACCGGCAACAGGCCGTTGATCGATTCGCGGATCCACACGAGCTTCAGCATCGTCGCGAACGACGGCCGGCGCGGGCCGCGGATCAGCATCCGCCAGTCCCACGCATTCGCGAGCATCGGCAGGATGTGGGCCAGCGCGGCGACGAGCAGCCCGGCGCCGGCGATCCGCAGCCGGTGCAGGATCTCCAGCGGATGCTCGCGCCAGATCAGCCACACCGCGAGCGCCAGCCCGGCCAGCGCCGCCGCGCGTCCCGCATGTCGCAGCCGTGCGTCGTGACGCGCGGACACGCGTTTCGCGTCGGTTTTGGCGGTGTTCGTGTCCGTCGTCATGATTCACCCGCCGGCGACAGCAATCCTTCCCGGTCGACGCGAAAGCGCGTACCGCGCCAGACGACGTGCGACGAGAAGAAGCTCGCCACGAAGACCATGAACTGCAGCAGATCGACGAACGGCAGCCAGAGGGCGCCGCGCAGGCCGGCGCCGGTCGCACGGCTCGTTTTCAGCATCAGCAGCGCCCGCGCGGCGAGCGCCGCGACCGTCAGCCAGCAGGCGGCCGGCGTACCGCCGGAGAACAGCACGGCCAGCAGCGCGAGCGGCACCGGGTGCATCAGCACCGACCCGGCATGACCGAGCCGGTCCGCCGCGCGGATCGTGCAACTCCAGCGCAATTCGTGCGCATACAACTTGGCGAACGTCTCTTCGACACAGGCATGCCCGACGACGAACGGCGGGATGACGACTTGCGCGCCCACCTGCCGCACCGCTTCGCCAAGCGCGTGATCCTCGGCCAGGTGATGCGCGAAACGCGCAAGCCCGCCGATGCGTTCGAGCGTCGCGCGCGTGATCGCAATCGTCTGTCCAAAGCATGGCCGTGCACGCCCGATGAAGAGCCCGGTAATCACGCCGGGCAGGAAATGGTAATTCGTCATCGCGACGGCAACGCCAGGCCAGAAGCCCGGCGACGCGACACCGCGATACACGCTCGTCACGATACCGACTTCCGGCTGCTGTAGCGCGCCGACGACCGCACGCAGATAATCGCGCCCGACCAGCACGTCGCTGTCGGCAAGACAAAGCACCGAATGCTCCGCATGTTCGAGCATGTTGACGAGATTCGCGACCTTGCGGTTCGGCCCGTACAGCCGCGCGTCGGCGACGACCTTGATGTTCGCGTCCGGATAGCGCGCGCGCAGCGTCTCGACGGCCGCGAGCGCCGCGTCGCCCGCATCGTGCACGCCGAACAGGTGCTGGACCGGCCCCGGATAATCCTGCACGAAGTAGCTTTCGAGATGCTGTACGAGATCCCATTCGTCGCCGTGCAGCGGCTTCGCGACGGTGACGCCCGGATAATCGCGCGGCACCGCCGCCGCCCGGGAAAAGAACCTGCCGACCAGCACGCTGGCCGTAACCGTATAGGCAATGCCCAGCAACACGCCCAGCCCGCAGACGATCGACAGTGCCCCGGCCAGCGCGTGCAGCGCATGCAGCAAAACCATGCTTCTCCCCAGTGGTGACCCGTACGACCGCAACCGGCCGCGCACGCGGGATCACCCGTGCACGCTGCCGTATCGATTCCCGTTGAGCCGGATATGAAGGACGACCAGCCGACGGTACGCGCAATCAGATGACACAACTACCGTGCGGCGATCGATTCCGGTCACGCGCACGTATCCGCACGCGACTGCGGCCCTGAACGCCGCATCGGCAAGCTTGCGGGCCGAAAGGATCGCGGTCGCAACCGCGACGACGGTCCACACGCGAAATGTCATCGTCGTGAAAAACGCCTCGGGTACGCGCAATGCAAGCAGCGAAACCAGCACGAAACACTGAACGAACATGCCGGCCAGCGCGGCGATCAGCAGGTGGGCGCGCCATCGCTCGATCGTCGAGGGTGCCATGAAGAATGAACCTCCCGTGCGGGCGACCCGGATCGATTTGAAATCAAACTGAAGGGTCGCGGATTCGTGGGCCGCTGCGTTCGGTCCGTGCCGAACGGCGCAAACCCGGGTCGGGGTCAGGGGGGAGAAATGTCGAGGCCGATAGTAGCGGGAATGCCGGCCGCAAACCTTAAGCGTTCTTCAGAATCGGACGATGTTTGAGATCGCTCAATTACAATCGGTTGCCTTGCACGCACAGTCGGGCTCGTACAATCGCATACACCTGCACGCGAATCGACCATGCGACTCCTCCTTGTTGAAGACGACGACCTGATCGGCAGCGGCCTCGAGGTCAGCCTGAGCCAGGCCGGCTATCACGTCGACTGGCTGCGCGACGGCCACGCGGCCGCCGCGGCGCTCGCGACGACGCGCTTCGCGCTCGTCGTGCTCGATCTCGGCCTGCCCGGCAAATCGGGAACGGAACTGCTGCGTGCGTTGCGCGATGCGGGCGATACGGTGCCGGTACTGGTGCTGACCGCGCGCGGCACCGTCGCCGACCGCGTGCGCGGCCTCGACGACGGCGCGGACGACTATCTCGCGAAGCCGTTCGAGCTGTCCGAGGTGCTCGCCCGCTGTCGCGCGCTCGTGCGCCGCTCGCAGGGCCGCGCCGGCGACGAGATCGTATGGCGCGACATCACGATCGACCTGACCACTCACACGGTGACACGCGATGCATCGCGCATCGCGCTCACCGCACGCGAATGGGCGATCCTGGTTCAGCTCGTCAGCCACCCGGGCAGCCCCCAGTCGCGCGCGCGTCTCGAGGACGGCCTGTACGGCTGGCAGGAAGGCATCGAAAGCAATGCGATCGAGGTCCATATCTCGAATCTGCGCAAAAAGCTCGGCGCGGAATTGATCCGCACCGTCCGGGGTATCGGCTACGTCGTCGACGCGCCATGATCTCGCGGTCGATACGACGCCGCGTGTCGGCGATGGCGCTCGGCTGCGTCATCGTCGTGTGGATCGTCGCCGTGTTCGGCAGCTTCCGGCACGCCACGCGCGAGATCGGCGAATGGGAAGACGCGCGCCTCGTCGAGTATGCGTCGCTGCTCGTCGGTCTCTCGCCGGCCGACCTCGCCCGCCTCGCCCGCTTTCCGCCCGACGCGCGCGTCGAACTGGCGCTCGGCGAATCAAGATCGGGCCCCGACAACGACGGCGATCGCCTGCCGCGCGACATGCTGTTCGAGGTGCGCGACGCGCAGAACCACGTCGTCGCATCGAACCTGCCGGCCGACGCCGACGGCCTGCCCGATGCACGCGAACCGCGCGGCGCCCCCCGGACGATCGTCATCGGCGACACGCAATGGCGCACGCACACGCTGCGCGACAACCCGTCGGGGCGATGGATACGCGTGATGGAAACGCTCAACACGCGCAGCGATCTGGCGACCGGCATCGCACGCGGCATCGTCTTGCCGCTGATCGTCGCGCTCCCGGTACTGGCGCTCCTCCTCTGGTACCTGATCGGACGCAGTCTCGCGCCGTTGAAGACGCTGTCGACGCTGATCGGCGCGCGCGATGCGCGATCGCTCGAACCGCTCGGCATCGCCACCGTGCCGGAGGAAGTGCGCACGCTGGTCGACGCGATCGACCGCCTGCTGGCGAGGCTGCGGCAATCGATCGTGCGCGAGCGCGCGTTCACGTCCGACGCGGCGCACGAACTCAAGACGCCGCTGGCCGCGATCAAGGTTCAGGCACAGGTCGCGATCGCGACCGACGATCCGGCGCGCAAGCAGCTGGCGATGCAGCGCGTCGTGCAAGGCGTCGACCGCAGCGCGCGCCTCGCCGAACAGTTGCTGCTGCTCGCGCGGCTCGACGAATACGAACGCATTCCGACGCGCGCCGTCGTCGTCCGCGAACTCGTCGACGCCGCCGTCGATCGCCATCTCGCGAAGGCGTCGGACAAGGCCATCGACATCGTGACCGGCGACGTATCCGAACGTGCGATCGATGCCGATCCGATCCTGATCGGCATCCTGCTCGACAATCTCGTCGACAACGCGATCAAGTACGGCCGCCGCGGTGGCCGCATCGAGCTCGGCATGCACGACGATGGCGCGCTGCAACGCATCGTCGTGCGCGACGACGGGCCGGGCGTCGCTCCCGGCGAGCACGAACGGCTCGGCGATCGCTTCTATCGCGGCAGCGGCACGCAATCGCCCGGCAGCGGGCTCGGGCTGTCGATCGTCACGCGCATCGCGCAATACTTCGGCGGCACGGTGCAGTTCGAGCCCGGCATCGGCGGCCAAGGCCTTGGCGTCGTGGTCGCGCTGCCGTCGGCGAACGCGGCCGGATCGTTGCCGCGCAGTGCGCCGGCCAGCGAACACGACGACCGATCGCGCGCGATGCCGGGTGCTTAACGTTTCGTTAAGGATTCGCCCGTAGAATCCGCCGATATATTCGATTCCCGCCATTCGTCAGGAGTTTTCATGCGCACGCCCGCCCGATATGACGCAGTTGCACGCTTTCTTCACTGGCTGATCGTGGCGCTGGTCGTCGCGCAGTACGCGATCGGCTGGACGATGCCCGACGTGCATCGCGATACGCAACCGATCGGCCTGATCGCCGCGCATCTGATCGTGGGTACCGCGTTGCTCGCGGCGATGGCTTGCCGCGTGCTGTGGCGCGCGACGCATCGCCCGCCGGAAAGCGACCTGCCGCCCGCGATGCGCGCGCTGTCCGGCGTGACGCATTTCGCGATCTACGCGCTGCTGATCGCGGTGCCGCTGCTCGGCTGGATCAACGCATCGTCGCGCGCCTGGGCCGTGACGCTGGTCGGTGTCGTCCCGTTGCCGGCGCTGTCGGCGGCCGGCTCCGGATTCGGTCACGCGATGGGCGACGTGCACGGCATCCTCGCATGGGTACTGTTTGCCGGCATTTGCCTGCACGTGGCAGCCGCGCTGGCGCACCGCTTCGTGCTGCGCGATCAGGTCGTGCAGCGCATGATGCCGTGGTGATAGCCTCCCCTTGTTTCAGGGCATCATCGCCGGCATGAACCGGATTGTTCCGGTTCTCGATATCGTCTGCATTCCCGTTCATCGTCCGATAAACCTGCCCGCTCATCGGGATCGGTTGACGAGATGATCGCGACGCCGCGCGAAGCGGCGTGCGATGAGCGGCATGGCAGCCGGCGTCCTTCGGCCACGTCGAGCGGCGCGAAGGGCGCGCGGATTGCCGTACCGCGAACACGACGGCCAGAAGCCGCACACGTACATATCGACACCTAGTTGCTGGTTTGAGCAGGCATACCGGGGGCCGGCGCATGCATGGCGGCGGCCGCCTGCCGGGCCCGATCCTGCTCGGCGAGCTTCGCTTCCGCGGCCTGGATGTCCGCCGGATACTCGCCGTCGTCTCCCTTCGCCGGGTCATACCCGGCCGCTTCCAGACGCATCAGCTCGTCGCGAACCTGCGCGCGCGTCAACGGTGCAGCCGATTGCGCGAATGCCGACTGACCGACGATCATTCCGATCATTGTCAGTACTGCGATATATGTCTTCATCATCAACTCCTTCAATGTTCCGTATCGATCAACCGTGGTGAATGCCGAACCTGCGGATGCAGGCCGGTTTGTCAGCTTCCGAAATAGATCGCGCAGAAGCTCGCGGGGCCGACGCATGCGGCCGGACGTTGGCGCGGCGACATCGCCGCCGGTTTGCCGGCTTCCGATGAAACGGCCGGATCGCTGCCGACCGCCGTGCTGGACTGACGCTGCGGCATCTGTTCGACCTGCCGCTGGAAGAGCGGGCTCACGTCCGGATACGACGTATCGGTCACGAAGCGCAGCCCGTTGTTTTCGGCGTCGATCAGTTCCTGCCTGACCTGCGCTCGAGTGAGTTCCTGTGCCGACGCTTGCGTCGCGATACCCGCGACAGACATCGCCACCACCGTGGCGGCCACCAGCCAATGCTTGTTCATGTTCCGCTCCTTCTGAAGTCAACGAGACGATGTGCTACACCCGTATGACGACGGAGGGAGTTCGTTTATTCCCGCGCGCCGTGGCTCGCGCCGCTTGCGTCGGCCCGTCATCGAACTGTCATTCTTTCGTCAGACGGCGTAACCTGACGTAACGCAGCGCCCGTCGCGCTTCGGGCAGACTGACGCCACCTCATACGGATCGCCCATCGATCGACCATGTCCGTCGCTTACGACTATGCAGCCGGCCTGCTCCGCACGCTGTACGACCGCCATATCGACGGCGGCGCGGTGCTCGATACGGCCGCGTTCCCGGACGCCGAGCGTTTCGTGCGCGCGTGGCCTGCGATCCGCGCGGAAGCGCTCGCCGTGGCCCGCGACATGCCGCGTATCCCGCGCTTCCACGAAATCATGCGCGAGCAGTACGACATCTCGGCCAACGATGCGCGCGACTGGCGGATGTTCATCATGCAGGCGTACGGCCAACCGTTCCCGCGCAACCTGTCGCGCTGCCCGACCGTCGCGTCGATCGTTGCGGCGTCGCCGGACGTACTGTCCGCATCGCTGTCGTTCCTCGCGCCGGGCAAGCACATTCCGCCGCATCGCGGGCCGTTTCGCGGCATCCTGCGCGGCTATCTCGTGCTGTCGATGCCGAAGCGCGCGGACGGCACGCCGGCCGCCGTGCTGAAAGTGGATGGATGCGAATACCGGCTCGACGAAGGCCGCTTCCTGCTGTGGGACGACACGTTCATGCACGAGGCGTGGAACGACAGCGATGAAGTGCGGATCGTGCTGCTGCTCGATATCCGCCGGCGCGGGATGCCGCGCTTGCTCACGTGGCTGTCGAATGCGGTGATCGGCGTCGTACGGCTCGGGATTCGCGTGCGGGGGCGGTCGATTCCGGTTTAGCGAACCGTTCGATCGCAATCAACCCTCGCGCGCGAGACGCGTCAGAACCTCTGCGAGCGCTTGAATCGCGGGTTGCGCGGCGCGCTGCACCGGATAGACGAGGTAATAGCCGAGACCGTTGCGCACCACATCGGGAAACGGTGCGACCAGCGTTCCTGCTTCCAGCCGATCGGCCGCCATGCGCGGATCGCCGATCGCGACGCCGTGCCCCTGGGCAGCCGCCGTCAATGTCAGTTCGAGCGTATCGAATACGAGGCCCGTGCCCGGGTCAATCCGCGTCGCGCCGACGGCATCCAGCCAGCATCGCCATTCGTCGCGATTGCGCGCGGGATGCAGCAGCGTCACATGCGCGAGATCGGCGATCGACTTCAGCGATGCTCCGGTCTCGCGCGTGCACATCGGCGTGAGGCACTCGTCGAACAGCGGAATCGCCGCCATTCCCGCCCAGCTTCCGGTGCCGCGCACGACGATTGCATCGAAATCGGCGTCGGCGAAATCGGGCATGTCGTCCGCCGACGTGTGAATACGCAGTTCGGTCCGCGGCAACGCATGATTGAGCGCCGAAAGCCGCGGCAACAGCCAGCGGATCGCGAACGTGGAAGGCAACCGCACCGTGAGGGTCGACATGCCGTGCGCGTGCGCGTGGGCATGCGCGTGCCGCGCGAGCTGCGTGAGTACGTCGACGGCTACCGTGAGCAACGCGCCGCCCTCGGTGGTCAGTGTCAACCCCGACGGACGTCGCACGAACAACGCACATCGGTAGTGCGCTTCCAATTGCTGCACCTGCCGGCTCACGGCGCCCTGGGTCCGGCACAAATGCTCGGCTGCCCGGTTGAAGCTGCCGAGTTCGGCAGCGGCGACAAAGGCCTGGAACGCGGTCAGCGGCGGCAGCGCACGCGTGAGGTCCGCCAGCGGATATGCGCGGGCTGCATACCCGGGTTGCGGATTTTTCGTTTGTTCGGTCATCGCTGCATCGCTATCGTGGTTGAGCCGATCGCACTCGCGGTCGCGGATAGCTCTCGACAATCAGCGGAGAAATACCATGGTCTCGTCGTCCGACGCACTATACACGCGGCAGGTCGATACCTACCTGAAAACGCTCGAACGCGGCGACGTCGCCGCGATCTGTGCGCTGTTCACGCCCGATGCGCGGATATTCTCGCCGTTTCTCGGCTGGATGGCACCGCGGCCCTTCTTCGACAAGGTCGCGGCGGCATCCGGACAGAGCCGCATCACGCCGATCGACATCTGCGTCAGCGCGACCGGCGCACGTCGGGCCACCGGCTATTTCGTCTACGACTGGGCGCTGAAGGACGGCTCCACGGTGCAATTCGAGTGCGTCGACGTGTTCGAATTCGACGACGACGCGCGCATCGAGCGCATGATCATCGTCTACGATACGCATCCGATCCGCAGCACGGTCGGCGACAAGTACGCGTAAGCGCAGACGTACCGACACGTACCGATACGCACCGCCGTCTGCTGCACCGCAATGCCGCAAACCACGAAACGGATCGCCTACACTACAGAACCGACGATGCCGCCCACGCCCCGCACGGCTCGCTTCCGGTTACCCGCCATGGCTCATCTCTTCTTCGCCGCGTCGATTCAGCGGCATATCGAAACGCCCGAGCGCGACGTCGATGCGCGTTCGGTCGGCGAAGCGTTCGAAGCCGTCTTCAGCGAGCAGCCGCGACTGCGCGGCTACATCGTCGACGACCAGGGCGCGCTGCGAAAGCATCTCGCCGTGTTTATCGACGGCCGGCCGATACGCGACCGCGAACATCTGTCGGATGCGCTCGGCGACGCGAGCCGCGTATATGTCGTGCAGGCGTTGTCGGGCGGCTGAGGGTCGTACCCGCCAGCGAACATGTATGGAACCCGGGACAAGCGCTGAAGCGCCGACACGGGTCGACAGGAGACACTCGACATGAATGACCGATTGCTCGTCGCCACCCGCAAGGGCCTGTTCCTTCTTCATTCCGACAAGAACGGCGGCTGGACGCTCGGCGAACCGCATTTCGTCGGCGAACCGGTCAGCATGGCACTCGCCGACCCGCGCGACGGAACGCTGTACGCCGCGCTCAACCTCGGCCATTTCGGCGTGAAGCTGCATCGCAGGCGAGCGGGCGCCACCGACTGGGAAGAATGCGCAGTCCCCGTTTATCCGCCGCAGCCTGCCGACGAACCGCCCGCCGGCGCCGTCGCACGTGCAGGCACGGGCGACGCTGACGACGAGCCCCCCAGCCCGCCACAGCCGCCCTGGACGCTTCAGCAGATCTGGTCGCTCGAAGCCGGCGGCGCCGACGAGCCGGGCGTACTGTGGGCCGGCACGATACCCGGCGGGCTGTTCCGCTCCGACGATTACGGCGACTCGTGGGTGCTCAACCGCCCACTGTGGGATCGCCCTGAACGCGCCGAGTGGGGCGGCGGCGGGTACGACGCGCCGGGCATCCATTCGGTGATGGTCGATCCGCGCGACAGCCGGCACGTGACGGTCGGCATCTCGTGCGGCGGCGTCTGGCAGACCGGCGACGGCGGCGCGACCTGGCGCGTGACGGCCGACGGCATGGAAGCCGACTACATGCCGCCCGAGCGGCGCGGCGAGCCCAACGTGCAGGATCCGCACCGCGTCGTGCAGTGCGCGGCCAACCCGGACGTGCTGTGGACGCAGCATCACTGCGCGATCTTCCGCTCGACCGACGGCGCCGAGCACTGGCGGCGGATCGAGGCGCAGCCTTCGAGCTTCGGCTTCGCGGTCGCCGTGCATCCGGACGAACCGGACACGGCGTGGTTCGTGCCGGCCGTGAAGGACGCTTGCCGGATTCCGGTGAACGGCGAGTTCGTCGTCACGCGCACACGCGACGGCGGCCGCAGTTTCGAGCGTTTGTCGAACGGATTGCCGACGGCCCCCGCTTACGACCTCGTGTATCGGCACGGGCTCGCGGTGGACGATTCCGGCACGCGCCTCGCGATGGCGTCGACGACCGGCGGGTTATGGACGTCCGGCGACGGCGGTGAAAACTGGCAGATGGTGTCGGCACATTTGCCGCCGGTGTATTGCGTCAGGTTCGGGTGACGGCGTAAGGCGGGCAACCGGAGCCCGACACGCGCGGGTTCGCGGTCACTCGCCGGATCGCGCGTCGACAGGCTCATCGGCGCGGCGGCCGCCCGGCGCCATCCGCGCCACCGCCGCACGCGTGTGCGCGATTTCCGCTTCGAGCCAGTCGAGGAACCGCCTGACCTGCGGCTCGCGTTCCCGCCCGGGGCGACACAGCGCGACGAAGCGTGCACCGTCGAGCCGCACCGACGGCTCGATCGGCATCAAAGCACCGCGCTCGACGTGCTCGGCGACCAGCACCGAACTCAACAACGCGACGCCCTGACCATGCAACACGGCCTGCAACGCGTACTGCTCGTCGTCGTAATGCCGGAACACCGCGCGTTCGAGCCACGCGTCGCGATTGGCAGCGCGACACCACGACACCCAGTCGATCGACACCGGCAGCGGCGTATCCCAAACGGTCTCGATCAAATCGAGACGCTCGTCCGAACGATGCGCATCGAACCCGGCAGCCGCATACGCGCCGAAATACTCGTCGATCAGCGCGATCTCGTGCAGCGCCGGGAACGTGCGCGACGTCGCGCGAATCGCGAGATCGATCCGCGCGTCACGTTCGAGATCGGCGAGCGCGTTGCCGGTTTCGACCTTGATGTTCAATTGCGGATCGACGCGACGGAACCGGCCGAGGCGCGGAATCAGCCACATCGCGGCAAATGCGGGCGTGGTGGTCAGCACGAGCGTGCGCTCGTCGGCCGCTTCGGGCCGTACCGCATCGAGCCCGCGGCTCAGCGCAAGCAATGCATCGTGACTCGCGCGAAACAGCCGCTCGCCCTCCGCCGTGAGCCGCACGCCGCTCGCGCCGCGCTCGAACAGCAGCACGCCGAGCCGGCTTTCGAGCGACTTGATCTGGTGCGACACGGCGGCCGGCGTCACGGACAGTTCGTCCGCGGCGGCCTTGAACGTGCCGAGCCGCGCCGACGACTCGAATACACGCAATGCGGTCAGGGGAATTTTCGAGAACACGGGGCCTCGCGGGCCGGATGCGGCCGGGTTGAATTCGATTCAATCGGGGTGAGATTAGGTGAATTGAAGCAGGTGCGCAACGCGAATAGCCTTGCGGGACGTCGCGGCACGGTGCCGCGGCGGTTGCCGTCGAACCGGGGAAACAACGTGCAAGGCCTACCGCGCAGGATCACGCAGGCGGTGCTCTACGAAACGATCGCCATCTCCTGCATCTCGCCCGCGATCGCGGCGATCTTCAAGCAGGATCTCGTCTATTCGGGCGCGCTGTCGGCGACGATGTCGGCGATCGCGCTGCTGTGGAACATGATCTTCAACGCGCTGTTCGAGCGCTGGGAAGCGTCGCGCCGGCAGCCGGCACGCACGCTCGGGCGGCGGATCCTGCACGCCACGGGATTCGAAGGCGGGCTGATCTTCATGCTCGTGCCCGTCGTGTCGTGGTGGCTCGACATCTCGTGGTTCGACGCGTTCGTCGTCGATATCGGGCTGTTCGCGTTCTTCTTCTGCTACGCGTTCGTGTTCCAGTGGGCGTTCGATCGCGTGTTCGACGTGCCGGCGGCGACGAAGGGATCGTGAATCGGACGTCTATCATTGCAAGACGGCGGCGGGAGTATGCCCTGACGCCGCCTCACTTCACGAGGCGCCTTACATATCGGCACAACAATTTCCGGGGCAGCCAGGAAGCAACGTTATCTCAGCCCGCTTCGCATTTTCACTGTCTTGAATACTCATACGCTTATAGACATAACTATGAATAGCATAGCGCTCCTGTTCTAACCCGAAATGCCGTAACAGACGATGAGTGGCCTCGGCACGCCTGGCAGACAATTCTTCAGGATCGGTTTCCGTGGACTCCGCTACGCCGCTCACGGCTACGCCTTCACGAAGCGGAAATCTTGACAACATATCCGATACCCAGCCTCTCAGCTTCTCCGCCTGCTCCGCGCTCACCGATACAGAATTATTCTCAAACATAAGGTCATAATTCTGCCCCGGCAAATTCTCGGATCCATCACAAGCATACGAATTTGTTGACACCCACAGAAAAATCACACCTTTAATCAAGCCATACAACATATGCCGCAATACTGTCCGCATTTTTAATTGCCATCTTCGGGTTATCTTGCCCCCACTTCGGGAGAAATCGCGTGATGCCATATTTTGGATCGCCCGCTCCAAACGTATCCTTGAAATGAGTGCACTCGTGGATGATCGTCGACAACTTCGAGGTGGCCGCCCGACTTCGATCACGAATCGTACAGAATTCCTCGTGGATGCTTATCGTATGCGTTGCCGTGTCGGGACCACAGACGTGCGCGACAGTCCCGACACTCTTGTTGGTAGGCAAGCATCCAAGAGATCGATCCAGATCAGGATGAGCCCTCATAAAATTCGCAGGGCCTAGTGATCGCATGACTGCCAGAGTAGCAGTCAGTCCGGTGATAAGGCTGAGACGAATCCCGTCGTCATTCGCGCCGAACCACGTCCAGACTCGCGTACGTTCGTTCTGCGACCACTCTGCCAGTCTTTTGAGTCGCTCCTCCACAAGGTCCGCTCCTTCATCGCGAAGTTGCATCACCAGGTTTCTAAACTCTGCGTCGCTCATGGTCGGGCAGATGGGTGGTCCGTTGAGCGTCAGTAGAACTTTCAGCTTCGAACCCTGCGTAGTGTTCGTCACTGCCGAATCGTGGACGCAAACATATTCGTTACAAGGCATCGTTATTGTTCTCCACCACCTCAAGCCTGAGTTTTTCGGCACGACGTGTCGTTACACGCCGAGTGTTCCCTTCGAAATCCGTGACACCGCTGAAGATTCGACCTGATGTTGTTTGTATGCGGTATCGGACATGCGCAAGCGGCTGGCCACTTTTCTCATCGCACAAAACATACTGTTCGTCATGTTCGTCGTTGGTTGCCGAGGTCGAATGAGCATGATTTCGGCCCAGCCTCACCGGGGCTCCGGCCGGCTGATCGCTGACGATCATGCGCATCCCCCGCTCGGCATAAAAGACCGGCGATGGATTGCACCCGCAAACATTGATATCGCCGCTCAGCGCCCACGGCTGACCATTGGGCGCTGTGCCAGGCAAACGTGGACCTTCCGGCGCGACATACCCTTCCTGCTCGCAAGCGGCACAATAGGTCTTCATATAGAGCGTCGCGATATGCACTCGCGGCGGCGGATTGGAACAGGTGACATTCGGCAGCCCTTCGATGATCGTCGCGCTGCCACCGCTATCCCCTTGTGCGAGAAAGTAGCGGATCATGCGACCTCGCCTCGACGCACAGCGCCCGGTTGCTTCACCACCCTGAGCCAGCTACCCGACGCCAGCCTTTCTCGCTCCGGGATGCCGGTGATGACATCACCGTTATCGAGTTCGCTGCCGACAGACACGAGCCGTTTGAAATCGCCGTAATCGGCCAGGTTAAAGTCACCGACGATCCAGGCTGCGTCCGCAATAGCAGCCTCACCGCCGTCCTCGTAAGCAACGACGTTGCTCGCGCAAGCGACCGCTGGCCCGACAATCGTCGGCCCGCTGCTGGTCCGGGCGTTCCACCCGCCCCGCGCGGTAAACCAGCCGCTGGTGGCAAACAAATGGGTGGGTGATTTTTTCTGGTGCGGCATCCTGACTCCCCTTCGTGAGATTGGTGCGAATGACACACACCAAAATGCGCGATCCGAAAGGGACTTTCAATCATACGAATTCGAAATTCGTATAACTAATTTTTATTATATTTCTTTATCTCAATTTTTTATCGGTCACCCGGGACACCGCCCGAGTCGATCTCAGGCAGTCAGCTATCACGATAATCCAGTATTCGGCCAACTGCGGAAAATGCGCTGACACTCGCCGGACAAGCCTGAAGATCGCCCCCGAACACCGGGTATCTACCCTGTCGTTCGGGGGCGTACGACCACCGTCAAACCTCAAACAAAAGTGGCAAAGACCTGAAAACTCCGCTCAATGCACGCCGAGATACGCCTTCACCGCCGGCAGCCCCGGCTTCCCGTCGAACGTCGTCACGCCCGCGAGCCACTTGTCGAGCGCCTGCGGGTTCGCCTTCAACCACGCTGCCGCCGCCTTGTTCGGGTCTTCCTTGTTCATGATCGGCATCATCACGTGGTTCTCGATCGTCGTCGTGAACTGCAGGTTCGACACGAACTTCGCGACGTTCGGGCAGCGCTGCGCGTAGTCGGGCGGCGTTGCCGTCAGCACCTTCGCCTCGCCGTAGTTCGGGCCGAACACGTCGTCGCCGCCGCTCAGGTAGTCGATCTTCATCTGCACGTTCATCGGATGCGGTTCCCAGCCAAGGAACACGATCCACTGCTTGTCGCGGATCGCGCGGTTGACCTCGACCAGCATCCCCGCCTCGCTCGACTCGACCATCTTGAACTTGCCGAGGCCGAACTGGTTGCCGTCGATCATCTTCTTGATCAGCAGGTTGCCGTCATTGCCCGGCTCGATCCCGTAGATCTTGCCGTTCAGCTTGTCCGCGTACTTCTGGATGTCCGCGAACGACTTCAGGCCGCCCTGGTACACGTAGTCGGGCACCGCGAGCGTGTATTTCGCACCGGTCAGGTTCGGCGTCGAGAGCACCTTGATCGTGCCGGCCTTCGTGAACGGCTGGATGATCGGGTCCATCGTCGGCGACCAGTAGCCGAGGAACACGTCGATCTGCTTGCTCTTGATCCCAGCAAACGTGATCGGCACCGATGCGATCGTCTTCGTCGGGCTGTAGCCGAGCCCTTGCAGCATCGTCGATGCGAGGCCCGTGGTCGCCGCGATGTCGGACCAGCCGACGTCCGCGAAGCGCACGTTCTTGCACACGGGCGGATCGGCTGCATAAACGGCCGACATCGGTGCGGTTATCCCGATCCCGCACACCGCTGCGATCAATAGGCGCTTCATCTTTCTTCTCCTCAAAGTGATGTCGTTTGCATGAATGCGGGATCGATTATTGAAGCCGCGCACCGCGATCCCGGCGGCGTCGCGGATCGTACAAACCGTCAGCGCCCCGGCAACCTGCGCTCGTAGCTCGGCGCATGGCCGAACTGCGCGCGGTACGCCTTGCTGAAATGACACGGCGAATGAAAACCGCAGACCGTCGTCACGCGCGCGATCGACGCATCGGTCGTGCGCAGCAGGTCGCGTGCGCGTTTCAGGCGCAGCGTCAGGTAATAATGGGTCGGCGACACGTTCAGGTACACCTTGAACATGCGCTGCAGGTGCCGCTGCGACAATCGCACGAGCCGCGCGAGCTCCTCGAGCGACAGCGGCTCCTCGATGTTCGCCTCCATCAACCGCACGACCTCGATCAGCTCCGCACGCGAGAAGCCGACGCGCGCATCGACGGGAATCGGCTGCGTGTCGGTCGAGCTGCGGATGCGCTCCAGGATGAACTGCTCCGACACCTGCGCGGCAAGCTGCTGGCCGAACCGCATGCCGACGAGGTTCAGCATCAGGTCGAGCGGCGCGGTGCCGCCCGTGCAGGTCAGCCGGTCGCGGTCGACGACGAACAGCTCGTCGGCGAAGCCGACCTGCGGAAACTCGGAATGCAGCGCGGACAGGTTCTCCCAGTGCACGGTGCAGCGATAGCCGTCGAGCAGCCCGCTCGACATCAGCGCATACGCACCCGTGCAGATGCCGCCGAGCGGCAGCCCGCGTTCGGCGAGCGCCGCGAGCGTATCGCGCGCGCCCTCGTCGACCACGTCGCGAATGCGGATGCCGCCGCACACGATCATCACGTCGGGCAGGTTCGTGTAGTCGAGCGCCTGCGTGGGCCGTACCGCAATGCCGTTGCTGGCATGCGCGGGGAAACCGTCGAGCGAGTAGATCGACCACTTGTAATGATCGGCGCGCCCGACGTAGTTCGCCATCCGAAGTACTTCGACCGCGCTAGAAAACGCGATCATCGAGAAGTTCGGCAGCGTCAGGAAGCCGAAATGGGCGAGGGACGAAACCGGTGAAACGCAGGCGGCGGGCGCGACAGCGGCGGCGGACGTCACATCGGACTCCTGGCGAACAGGTTACAAGCGGCCAGCCCCGCGGCAAACGCCGCGGAAGCGGTTATCGAATCAGGGAAGGCGGCCGGCAGACGGGCCGGCCGCCGGTCAGTCAGGCTTGCGCGGGTGTGGCCTTCGCGCGAAAAAGCTGCTTGAGGCCCGAGAACAGCGGCGATTTCACTGCGCCGGGTGCACGGCCGAAGCTTTCGGTGATGCGGTCGAGAATGATCGCGAGCAGCACGACCGACAGACCGCTTTCGAAACCGAGGCCGATGTCGAGGCGCTGGATACTCGCGAGCACGTCGTTGCCGAGACCGCCCGCGCCGACCATCGACGCGATGATCACCATCGACAGCGCCATCATGATCGTCTGGTTCACGCCCTGCATGATCGACGGCAGCGCATTCGGGAACTGCACCTTGTACAGCAGTTGCCACGGCGTGCAGCCGAATGCCTGGCCGGCTTCGACGATCTCGCGGTTCACGTGGCGGATGCCGAGGCTCGTCAGGCGCACGGCAGGCGGCATCGCGAAGATCACCGTCGACAGGATCCCCGGCACGCGGCCGAGACCGAACAGCATCGCGGCCGGAATCAGGTAGACGAATGCGGGCATCGTCTGCATCAGGTCGAGAATCGGACGCACGATCGCGGCGACCCACTTGCTCTTCGCGGCCCAGATGCCGAGCGGGATACCGAGCACGAGGCTGATGATCGTCGACGACAGCGTGAGGCCAAGCGTGATGACCGTCTGGTCCCAGAAGCCCGTCGCGAAGATCAGCAGCAGCGACGCGGTCGTGAACAGCGCGAAGCGCCAGCCCACCCGCCATAGCCCGACGCCGATGAAGATCGCCATCATCAGCCACATCGGGATCGCTTGCAGGCCGTGTTCGACGAGCGCCGCGAGGCCCTCGATCGCCTGGCCGATCGCATCGAATGTCTTGGCGTCGTGGTCGAGCAGGTAGTGAACGGACTGGTCGACCCAGGTACCGAGCGGAATCATTTCAGACATGGGAACCTCGCGAACGCGTGATGGCTTTCAGGATGAGTGCGCGGTCGACCGAGCCGCAGTAGCAGCCGTCGTCGTCGACGACGGGCAGTGCGTTCGGGCTCGCCACCACGCGGGCGACAACGTGATCGAGCGTCGCGTCGCGGCGAATGCTTTCGATCGGACGGACGGACGGCGACGCATCGCCGATCGCGTCGCGCGTGACGAAGCCGCGGATCTTGCGTTGGGCGTCGAGCACGAACGCGTATTCGTCGTGGCCGTTCAGCGCCGCCGCGACGTTCGCGGCATCGCACTTCGACATGGTCGGCACGACACCCGTCTGCATCAGGTCGCCGGCGGTCAGGTAGCGGCTCGTGTCGATGCCGTCGAAGAACGCGCGCACGTAGTCGTCGGCCGGGTTCGCGATGATGTCCTGCGGCGTGCCGACCTGCACGAGCCTGCCGCCTTCCATGATCGCGATGCGGCTGCCGATGCGCAGCGCTTCCTCGAGATCGTGCGACACGAACATGATCGTGCGGCGCTGCTCCTTCTGGAGCTGCAGCAGCACGTCCTGCATTTCCCTGCGCTTGAGCGGATCGAGCGCGGAGAACGCCTCGTCCATGATCATCAGCGACGGGTTCACGGCCAGCGCGCGTGCGAGGCCGACACGCTGCTGCATCCCGCCCGACAGCTCGGACGGCAGCTTGTGCGAGAACGGCGCGAGGCCGACCTGCTCGAGCACTTCCATCGCACGGCGCTCGCGTTCCTTCTTGCCGACGCCCGCGACCTCGAGGCCGAACGCGGCGTTCGACACCACGGTGCGTTGCGGCATCAGCGCGAACGACTGGAACACCATGCTCATGTCCTTGCGGCGCAGTGCGGTGAGCGCCGAGCGGCGTGCCGACGCGACGTCGAGCCCGTCGATCAGCACCTTGCCGGCGCTCGGATCGACCAGCCGGTTCACGAGGCGGATCAGCGTGGATTTGCCGGAGCCGGACAGGCCCATCAGCACGAAAATTTCGCCTTCCTGCACATCGAAGGAGACGTTGTGTACGCCGACGACCTGACCGGTGCGCTTGAGCACTTCGTCCTTCGTCGCGCCGGCGGCGAGCATGTCGAGCGCCTGCTTCGGGTTGTTTCCAAACACCTTGCACAGACCTTCGACTACGACCTTGGGGGCATCCATCGAAACCTTCTCCTCGTGTAGCGGGGACTCACGCGAGTCATAGCGTGCCTACATAGTTGCTAGAAAAAACCCCGGCCTGCCGACGAATTACGACAAACGCTTGCGCAAATACGACACGGCCTCCAGCCCCGCCAGGCGGGCCGCTGCACGCGGCGGCCCCCGATTGCGGCAGCGCAATACGCGCACACCCAACAACGACGGGCATCGCACGCGGGACTTGTGCGCAGCAGCGCGGCGCGAATCGCATGTTTTTTTGCGCCAATCCGCATCGGGCGCGCGTCGTTTTGCGACAATTTCACGTCCGATCAGCCGGCGTCGCGACTGTCGTCAGATCAATGCATCCCGGCGGCCGTCTCGCCGTGCCTGCCGGCCCCCGCAAAAAGCATGACCGTACAGAAAAAACCGTGCCGCGCGATCGTCGTTAACGACGATCAGGCACGCATCGGGGCCTGTCCGCAACCCAGAAAATCCCGCATGCCCGCTGTGATACATTGCCGGCAAACACGCCGATCGCGCTGTTGCCGCGCGCCTTGCGCACGACGATCCGCCAACGGCGCGCGCATGCCGGTTCGCCTGCCGGCCGTGCTGAACCCGCCTCGATCCGGTGCGAACCGCGAGCGAAGGACGATAACGATACGAGAGAGGGAGTAAGGCGTTGAACTGGGCATTCGCCGTAATCGGCTTCATCATAGGCGGCATCGCCGCATTGATCGGGGATTTCTCGGCCGCGAACGGCTCGCTGCTCGGCGCCGTCGTCGGATTCTGCATCGGTCACGCGCTGCGGCAACACAAACCCAGGAACGACGGCGCCGCGCCCGACGCGTTCGAGATGCCCGCGACGCCGCCGCCCACGCCCGCGCCGCTCGTCGAGCGTGTCGCGCGCCTCGAAGCGACCGTCGAAACGCTCACGCGCGAACTCGATTCGCTGCGCGGCCAGCTCGCCGGCGCGAAGGCCGGTGCGGCCGGTGCCTCATCCGTTCCGCTCTCACCCGCTGGTTCGGCAACGCCACCGCCTGTGCAACCCGCAATCGCAGCCGCCGCGCGCGCGGGCACGCCAGCATCGACATCGGTGCCGACGCCGGCCGCGACACCGGCCACCGCAGCGCCCGCCCCCGTTCCCGCCGCCGCCCATGCAACGGCGAACGCACCCGCAACACCCGTCCGCCCCACCCCGCCCGCACCGCGCGAACCCGGCATCGCCGAACGTGCGTTCAGCGCCGCGCGCGACTGGCTGCTCGGCGGCAATACCGTCGTGCGCGTCGGGATCGTCGTGCTGTTCTTCGGCGTCGCGTTCCTGCTCAAGTACGCGGCCGACAACAACATGCTGCCGATCGAATTCCGCCTCGCGGGCACCGCGCTCGCCGCGGCCGCGCTGCTCGCGATCGGCTGGCGCGTGCGCGGGCGCCGCGCCGCGTACGGCCTCGTGCTGCAAGGCGGCGGCATCGGCATCCTGTACCTGACGATCTTCGCCGCGACCAAGCTTTATGCGCTGCTGCCCGTCGGCGCCGCGTTTCCGCTGATGGTCGCGGTCTGCGCGCTGAGCGCGTTCCTCGCGGTCAGGCAGAACGCGCTGCCGCTCGCGTTCATGGGTAGCGCGGGCGGCTTTCTCGCGCCGGTGCTGCTGTCGACCGGCCAGGGCAACCATGTCGCGCTGTTCAGCTACTACGCGCTGCTGAACGCCGGCATCTTCGCGATCGCGTGGTTCAAGGCATGGCGGCCGCTGAACCTGCTCGGCTTCGTGTTCACGTTCACGATCGGTTCGGCGTGGGGCGTGACGGCCTACCGCCCCGCGCTGTTCGCGAGCACCGAGCCGTTCCTGATCCTGTTCTTCCTGATGTATGTCGGCATCGCGCTGCTGTATGCGGTGAAACGCGAACTCGCGCTGCGGCACTACGTGGACGGCACGCTCGTGTTCGGCACGCCGATCGTCGCGACCGCGCTGCAGGCGTCGCTCGTAAAGGGCATGCCGTTCGGGCTCGCATGGAGCGCCGTCGCGCTGTCGGCGTTCTACGTCGCGGTCGCCGCATGGCTCGCGCGGCGCCGCGACCGCCTCGCGCTGCTGTTCGAGGCGATGCTCGCGCTCGCGGTGATCTTCGCGACGCTGGCCGTGCCGCTCGCGTTCTCGGGCCCGACGACGAGCGCCGCCTGGGCGATCGAAGGCGCGGCCGTCGTGTGGCTCGCGGTGCGCCAGAAGCGCCTGCTGCCGTTCGGCTTCGGCCTGCTGATGCAGGTCGCCGCGGCCGGCGCGTTCTTCACGAGCCTGCTCGGGCCGGCCGACGCAACCGCGCTGCCCGTGCTCAACAGCCCGTATATCGCGATGCTGCTGATCGCGCTCGCCGGCCTGTTCACCGGCTGGTGGCTGCACGGGCGCGGCGAAGCGCGCGCATGGCATGCGTGGATGCCCGAGATCGGCGCCGCGGCCGCGGCATGGGGGCTGCTGTGGTGGGTGAGCGGCGGGCTGCACGAGATCCTCGTCTACGCGAGCCGTCACGTCGACCTGCATGCCGACCGCTTCGTCGTCGACGCAACCGCGCTGTTCGCGGCCGGCACCGCGTGGCTCGCGCACGTCGCGCGCCGCCGGCTGGCATGGCCGCTCGCCGAATGGCCCGCGCTCGCGCTGACGCCGGTGCTGGCGCTGCTCGCGTTGCGCGCGTTCGATGCGTACGAAGCGCCGCTGTCGGGCCTCGGCGCGTTCGCGTGGCCCGTCGCCGTCGGCGCGGGTCTTGCGCTGCTGTGGCGCCAGTCGCGCGGACCGGCAAGCGCCGATGCCGCGCAGGGTGCGGCACCCGGCATCGGCCAAGCCACCGCCGCAGGCGTGATCGCGCCGCTGCATACGCTGATGTTCTGGACCCTGTGCGGGCTGCTGTCGCTCGAAGGCTTCTGGCGCCTGCGCGCATTCGTGCCCGAAGGCGCGTGGAGCTGGAGCGCGTGGGCCTACGGTTTCGGTGCGCTGCTCCTGCTCGTATCGGGCCCCGGCTCGCGCCTGCGCTGGCCCGTCGCCGCGTTCCCGCGCGCTTACCAGGTGTGGGGCGCGGCGCCGCTCGCCGCGCTGCTGTGGCTGTGGAGCATTGCCAGCGCGACAAGCGACGGCGACGCATCGCCGCTCTTCTGGCTGCCGCTGCTCAATCCGCTCGACATCGCGCAGTTCCTGGTCTTCGTCGCGTTCGCCGCGTGGCTGCGCCGCCTGAAGACGCTCGGCATCGCGTGGCATTCGCGCGCGATCGACTATGTTGCGATCGCAACCGTATTCCTGTGGTTCAACGCGCTGATGCTGCGCACGCTGCATCACTGGGCCGGCGTGCCGTACGAGTTCGGCGCGATGGCCGAATCGACGCTCGTGCAGGCGTCGGTGTCCGTGTACTGGACGGTCTGCGCGCTCGCGACAACGATCTGGGCCACGCGCCGCGGGCTGCGCCCGCTGTGGTTCGTCGGCGCCGCGCTGCTCGCGCTCACGGTCGTCAAGCTGTTCCTGTTCGACCTGTCGCACGTGACCGGCATCGAGCGCATCGTGTCGTTCATCGGCATCGGCGTGCTGCTGCTGTTGATCGGCTATTTCTCGCCGCTGCCGCCGAAGGCTGCGGCCCAACGGGACGACCCGCAATGAAACGACTCGCGGCCCTGCTCGGACTGAGCCTGCTCGCGTCGTTCGCGGCCGCCGACGGCACGCCAGGCGGTGGCCGCGTCGCGCAGCGCTTCTCGCTCGACCTCGACGGCAGCGCCGCGTATTACCAGCTCACCGTGCCGCAGCCCGTGTATGCGGCCAGCCGGCGCGACGATCTCGGCGACGTGCGCGTCTTCAACGGCGCGGGCGAGCCGGTTCCGTATTCGCTCGACGCACCCGCGTCGGCCGCGCCCGCCGTGCCGCCGTCGCGCACGCCGGTGCACTGGTTCCCGCTGCCGCCGGTGCGCGCCGATAACGGCAACGCGCCGCTCGGCGTGACGGTCGGCCCGGACGGCTCGCTGCGCGCGGCCGTCGCCACGCCGTCGCCGGCAAGGCGCGGCGCGGATCTCGTCGACCTGTCGCGTGCGAACGGCGCCGTCGACGCACTGCTCGTGCACGTGGGCGACGACAGCTACCAGGGGCGTGTCGCCGTCGATGCCAGCGACGACCTGCGCAACTGGCGCTCGCTCGGCAGCACGCAGTTGCTGAAGGTCGGCCGCGGCGACGACATGCTCGTGCAGGAACGCATCGCACTCGAAGGTGCGGCGCCGCGCTATCTGCGGCTGGACTGGCTCGACGGTGCGCCCGCGATCGCGTCGATCGACGTCGAAACCCATCCGCGCGACGCGCGCGGGACGGATACCGCATCCGTGCCGCGCCAATGGCGCGACGCCGCGCGCGTGCGGGCCGGCAGCGCACCCGGCGAGTATCTGTTCGACACCGACGGCGCGTATCCGGTCGACCGCGTGCGCATCGACCTGCCGCAGCCGAACACCGTCGCGCGCGCAACGCTGCAAAGCCGCGCCGACGCGCAGGCGCCGTGGCGCGACGTCGCGGGCGGCGTGCTGTTCCGGCTGCAGGGCAAGGCCGGCGAGCAGCGCAATCCGCCGCTCGAGTTCGCGGCGAACACGGATCGTGCGTGGCGGATCGTCGTCGACATGCGCAACGGCGGATTCGGCGCCGGCCAGCCGGCCGTCGCGATCGGCTGGCATCCGGCCGCGCTGACCTTCGTCGCACGCGGCACGCCACCGTTTACGCTCGGCGTCGGCGATGCGGCGCTCGTGTCGTCGGCCGTCAGCCGCGATGCGCTGCTGGTCGGCATGGCGCCCGAAGTCCGGCCCGCGCGCGTCGGCACGGCGCTGCCGATATCGGCGGTCGCGCCGGCGGCGGCTGCCGATACGGACGCGAAGCGCCGCTACGTGCTGTGGGGCGCGCTGGTCGTCGCGGTCGGCGTGCTCGGCACGATTGCCTGGCGTCTCGCGAAAGGCAGCGGCGAGTCGCGCAACCGCGACGAGTGACGCGACGCGCCTGCCGCGTGTCTTTATGCAGCGTTTCGGCACTCCTGTTTCTTTCGACGGCCGCAACGCATCCCTGCGACGAACCGTCGTGACCGCGTTCGGCTTCGCTCTTCGCTGGCCGACACCATCGCGCGCACGATCGCGCAGCATCCGTTTCCACTTGAACCATCTTATGAAGGTTCGCGTGAAGATCGCGGCAAAGCATAAAAAGCGCGTAAACATCGGTTTCGCCGCGACGCGGCGGGGGGGTCTCATGGGCCGTATACGAGCGGAAGCGCCACACTCCGCTCACGCGACGTTTACGCGGCAAAACCGGGGAAAAGAGCCCGTGCGCGGCGCTCAGCCGAACGTGTAGCGCCCATGCTGGCGCGGCCGCCAAGGTGACGAACGGCAGCTCGCGGCGCCGGCCGCGCGTCGCGCCGCCCATCCCGCGCCACGGCGTAAGCGCAGGTCGCGCCGTGCCGCTGCCACGACGCGCGCCGGCAACGCATGCGCCAGACGCCGCACGGCCGCCACGCGCACGGCCAGCCGCGACGCCGGCGGCACGCGGTGCACGACGGGCGCGACGGGCCGCTTGCAGAGGATCGCGCTGTCGTAGCGCTTGCCGGCGAAGCGCATCACGTCGACGACCTCGAAACCCTGTGCGCCGTAGAACGCCAGCAGATGCGACGCGGGATGCGGCGTATCCAGCGCGAGCAGCGTATAGCCGCGCAACGCGGCCCACTGCTCGGCGAACGACAGCAGCAATGCGCCGATCCCGCGGCTCTGGCAATCGGGATCCACGGCCACCTGGCGCACGCTCGCGACGCCTTCGTGCCGGTACAGCGAGCAGGCCGAAGACGGATCGGTCCCATACAGCGTGGCCGTGCCGATGACGCGCCCGCCGCATACGGCGACGTAGCACTCGCCCGTTTCCGCACGGCGGCGCGTGACGCCCTCGTCCTGATCGACGCACGTGCAGTTGAGCCCCATCGCGCCGAGCCGCGCGAACGCGCGATGCAGCATCGGCGTGAGTTGCGCATAGCTGTCGACTGCCGGATCGAAACGCCGTACGACCACCCGGTCGGCGCACACGGAAGGCGGCGCGGCAGGGAGACGTTCGGCAATCGCGTTCCAGGGTATCGACATCGCAGTGCTCCGTGGTTGGGATGCCCGAAGTCTATGAGCGCGCCGACCGCCCTCGCAAGAAAAAATGTCGTAAAAGTTCGGGGAAATACTTGCAGGAAAAACAGCAACGAAGATGCGTGCCACCGCTCTGCCGGCGTCGTTGCGAACGCATGAAAATACGCCGATCGTTGTGCGTGCAAGCAACGAATCCCGCGACGGCGTCGACGCCCCGCACGCGCTCCGTTGACACCTGCGGCGACGCGATCCAGACTCGCTGTTCCGTCACCGCACCGCGAGCGCACATGGTCACCTGCTTCCTCCGCTACGTCATCGATCCGTACAAGCTCGAGCAGTTCGAAGCCTACGGCAAGATGTGGATTCCGCTCGTCGAAAAGTTCGGCGGCACGCATCACGGCTATTTCCTGCCGTCCGAAGGTGCGAGCAACATCGCGCTCGCGATGTTCTCGTTCCCGAGCCTCGCCGAGTACGAGCGCTACCGCGAACGCTCGAAGGACGATCCGGCATGCCAGGCCGCGTTCCGCTACGCGGAGGAAACGCGCTGCATCGTCAGCTACGAACGCAGCTTCTTCCGGCCGGTATTCGAATAACCGGCAACGGCCGCCGGCATCGCGCCCCTTTTCCTGACCGGGACGAAAAAAAGCCCCGCCTGCATCCGCGCGGCGGGGCCAACCCATGTCAGTAGAGACATCATGGAGGAGACGGGCCCATCTTATCGACCGCGGCGCACCGTCCCAACCAAGCATTTCTGCTATCGATCTGCGCGGCCGCGCACACGATTGCCCCCGCCGCCCGGCATATCGATAGAACGAAAAGTCGTTTTCAGAGTGGCGATGGGGTCGTTACCATCTGGTTTTAAGCCTGTGCTTAGCCGGGCAAGCCATCCCCAAGGAGCGCCCCTTGACTGCATTCGATCAACACCGCCGCCCGTTCGTCGTCGGCATCGGTGGTACCACCCGAGCAGCGTCGTCGACCGAACGCGCGCTGTCGTTCGCGCTGCGCGGCGCGCAGGCCGCCGGCGCGCGCACGCGCCTGTTCGACGGCCCGTTCCTGCATACGCTGCCGCACTACGCCCCCGAACACAAAACGCTGACCGACGCGCAGCGCGAACTGATCGACGCCGTGCGCCAGGCCGACGCGATCATCATCGCGACGCCCGGCTATCACGGCGGCGTCTCCGGCCTCGTGAAGAACGCACTCGACACGCTCGAGGAACTGCGCGCGGACGATCGCCCCTATCTCGACGGCCGCGCGGTCGGCCTGATCGTCACCGCGTACGGCTGGCAGGCAGCCGGCACCGTGCTGACGTCTCTGCGTTCGATCGTCCATGCGCTGCGCGGCTGGCCGACGCCGTTCGGCGCGACCGTGAACACGCTCGAAACGCGTTTCGAAAGCGCCGACAGCTGCTCGGATCCGAAGGTCGTCGCGCAGCTCGAGACGGTCGGCGCGCAAGCCGCCGAGTTCGCGCTCGCATTCGCGTCGCATCGCGCGACCACACACGCGGCATCGGTCGACGCGCTCGCACCCGTGCTGAAGGTCGCCAACCAGTAATCCCCTTCACTCCGCCGCCCGCGCCCGGCCGACAAGGTCCGCCGTGCGCGGGCGGCGCGTCTTCGGACGCGCGGCGATGTGCTGCGCGCGCCGGCACCGCGCCACGCACGAACCACAGCGACGCTTCGCGTCGAATCCCCTTTCCCGGCATGCCCTCTCGATATCGATTCGGCCCGCCGCGTGATTTGCATTGGCCGAAAGATTGGTTCACGCGGCCGGCGGGTTTTCGTACGCTGAAAGTCCGAACTTTCTCCGCGCACGCCATGAACCGTACGATCCGCTACAAGGGCTACGAAGTCGCTCCCGCCGCCGCCCGGTTGCCGAACGGGCTGTTCGCAGCCAACCTGACGATCGAGCGGGCGGGCGGCGGGCCGTCGCCGCGCTCCGTTTCGTTCGACGCGATCGATTTCTTCTTCGAAGAAGAACACGCGCTCGCCTATGCGTCCCGCTGGGGCCGCCTCTGGGTCGACACGCACGCGTGACGCACGCCTGGCCGGCTATCGTTTGTCAATAAAGTTGAGCGGCATACATGAATAAAATCAATGGCTTGCAAATCATTCTGCCATGATTGCTCGCTTCATTTTGCCATACAAGTTGAGCAAAAGCCGCTGAATTGACAAGAAGTACGAGCACTCGCTAATAGGCTTGGTTCTTGCCAAGATGGGGCGGTCTATCGATCGATTTTCGTCAAGATAGGCCGAGCACTATAGCGGAAGTGACCTCCCACGCCACCTCCGCTCACAACTCTAGTCGGCGGGACTAGCATTGACGGGAGCCATCATCAAATGCGTCAGGGCTTCCGCCACTTGTCCGGCTTCCCGGCACTCGCAATACGCACTTGCGAGTGATGTACTCGAAGGGGTACCTATGCGCGTCGCATTGAACTAGCAAGGCAAGCTCTTCCGTAGCGGCCGAACCACCATGCACGGCCATCTGCGCTGCCCTTTACTGAGCGCTGGCTCCGCCATCCAGAACCAACTCGGCCCCATTCATCCAGTGGCTTGAAGCCACGAAACAAACTGCATCCGCGACATCCTTTGGCTTTCCGAATCCCATAGGATGAGTGCTTGCCAGGAGGGATTCCGCTACGTGCTCGTCCGGAGCCAATCCCGAGTCCACAAGGCTTTTGACAACGGATTTTCCCATCCCCCCCTCGACGACAGCCGGGTGAATCGAATTAACTCGAATACCATAACCAAGGCGCGCACATTCAATGGCCGCGGCTTTGGTCAAGAGGCGAACGCCGCCCTTAGCGGCACAATACGCACTCAAACCAAACGTACCGACGATACCGGCCAGCGACGAGATATTTATGATGCTGCCGCCGTGCCCGCTACTACCGCCTGGTTTCATCGCTCGAATCGCCCACTTTGTGCCGAGGAACGTTCCTTCCAGATTCACCTTCTGAACGCGCTGGAATTGCTCAACGGTGAGATTCTCGAGAAGCGAAAAAGCTTCTATCCCGGCGTTGTTCACTACGAGGTCCAGACGACCGTGCGTCTCAACGGCGAATTGGACAACTCGCTGCCAGTCAGGCTCGCTCACTACATCATGTTTGACGAATTGCGCCCCTTGAATAGCTCGTGCAGTCGTTCGGCCCAAGTCCTCGAGGACATCCGACACGATTACCCTTGCGCCTTGGCGCGCCAGAGTAGTCGCGATTTCCGCACCAAGACCTTGTGCGGAACCAGTTACCAACGCCACCTTGCCATTTAAATCAAGAATCGGCTGATCCATCACACTCACTCCAACAGTTCGGGTAGTTTGCCCCGACGCACCTGTCCGCCACGCCCGTCGCCTACCTGGCCTTCGGGCGGCTTTCGCGTCGCTGGCGGGGCCGGAAAGCGCGCAGGAAGAAATAGGCGCGTTCGTTTTCATCCCCGCGAATCGGGGAATTCGCGAAGTTGTACGCGGCATTTCGACGGATCAGGGATTGCTCCAACCCTCCGCATAGAGCTGCTGACAAAGAAGCCCAAGGCGCATGGTCACCGAGTAGCTCTCGCCATCCCCGATAAGGGAGGGACGGGTGTCGCGGAACAGCTTCTCGATGGGATATTCGCGTGTCGTGCCCACCGCGCCGAAAAGCTGAAGCGCCTCGTGGACCACTTTCATCGCCTCTTCGGTTACCGTCACCTTGTTCGCTGCGGTGACATAGGGGTGGACCCGCTCCGAAAGGCGTGCAAACGCGAGTGAGCGCCGAGCCGTCGCGCGAGCCAGTTCAATCCGGCGCAGCATGTCGCCGAGACGATAACGGGTCAGCTGATGATCGATCAGCAGCCTTCCGCCCTGCTTACGTTCATGGCAGTACTGCAGCGCCAACTCGAACGCCGCGCGGGCGACGCCCACGAATATCGGCGACGTGTGTGCTCCAGCGTAAGACCACACGGAAGCAAAATTGCCGTAGTACTCGTCTTTCAACGCGACGGCGAAACGTTTCGGAACACGAACGTTGTCAAAATAGATTTCCCCTTGAGGAAGCGCGCGCAGGCCGATTTTTTCAAGCGGCTTGCCGCGCGAGACCCCGGGAAGGTCGAGAGGGATGATCACCCCGACACCGTACGGCAGGCCGTTCTTGTCAAGCCGCCCATCACCATAGTCCGCGCCCATATAGGCAATCGCCACTTGCGCAACGGCGCCGTTGGATACCCAGGCCGAGCTTTGTCCGTTGATCACGATCTCGTCGTCGCCCACCTTCGCCCACAGGTTGCCTTGATTACCCGGCGTGCCTTGCGGCCAATCGCGTTCGATGTCGAACACCTGGAAGTCACTGCCCCGGTCGGGCTGCGTTCCAATCCAGCATCCGATGCGGCCGGCACACAGCTCGACCAGTTCCTGCTTGCCGGCCGTAACAGCCAGTTGCATAGGGAAGTTGGCGATCCCCAGCGACAGGGCAAGCCCGCTGTCGCCCCACCCGAGCTCCTCGGCGATCATCGATTCCATGCGCAACGCCGTCTCGGCGGGCAGCGAAGCGAACAGCGCGGGATCTACGCCGAGCTTCGCGAACTCTGTAAAGACCGAGTAAAAAGGCGATCCTGGGGCAATGGCCTGCTCCGCGGTCATCTTGTCCAGCGCCGTGCCCGTTGGGCGGAGGACTTCCTTGGCAAACCGATGAAGCGTTTCCTGAACGGCGCGCTCCTCCTCGGACAGCGGCGTTTCGAAACCGGTCAGGCAAACGTCCGGCAAGTTCAGTTCAGTTTTCAGTCGCAGCACGTTCGTCTCCTTTGGATTTAAGCAACGCGTTATGAGTTGGGCAGACCTTTGGCAAATTTCGTCAGCGCCGGATCCATGAAGTCCCACGGCTGAGCACTGGTGGTGTAGAAGTCCATCGAGGGCGAGTACTGGCTGGGATCATCGAGACTGCCGCAGAAGATCAGCACGATCTCGGGCTTCTCCGCGATCGTGCCAAGGATGGGCGATCCGCAATCGGGGCAAAAGCCGCGCTCCACGTCGTGGCCGAGATCACTCTTCACCCTGTGATATCGAGGCTCGCCCGATACGATCCGAAACGCGGGAGCCGGCACGATCCGCACCGAGGCGTAAGCACTGCCGGTTGCACGTTGACAGTCACGGCAATGGCAGTTCAATGAGAAAATCGGCTCGGCCGAGCACTCGTAGCGAATCGCCTTGCAAGCGCACCCTCCACTGTATGAAATACTCATGTACACCTCCTCTTCGGTTGTTGAGCGGAGGACGCTTTACGAACCTCCGACGCAGTATGTTCAGCGTAATGCGCGTGTGCGTTTGCTCGACTTAGCTTAAGTTTGCTGCCCCATCTGGCATCACGGTTTCAAGATCAGCTTGCCCGTCGATTGGCGAGACTCAAGTAACGCATGTACGCGAGCCGCCTCGGCAAGAGGGAAGCACCCGCCGATCGGAACCGTGATCTGCCCGGACTCGACCCATCCCATTAGGCGCGAGAACTGCCGTTTCATTCGCTCGGCGTCAGCAAGGTGCCCCCCCAGATAGAAGCCGCAGACACCGAGGTTGCCCCCAAGCATGTGGGCAGCATCCACTAGCATCGACTCGTTGGAAGCCGCGCCGTACGCGACGATGCGCCCCGAAGGCCTGAGAAGGGCGAGCTCGCGAGCGAGTGCCTCGCCGCCTTGGACATGGAGGATGAGATCGAAGCCTTCGTTATTCGTGAGGGCACGCGCCGCCTCTTCCCAGCCCGACTCCGTATAGTTGACCGTGCCGGTCGCGCCTAGCTCACGGGCGAGCTCGCCCTTGTCCGGCGAACTCACCGCGCCGATGACATGACGGGCACCGAGCAGTCGCGCAATTTGCACCGCCAAGCCGCCTACGCCTCCGGCCGCACCTTCGACAAGCACGTTACGGCCCGTCACGGGACCGCCGACGTCGTCAAGCACCAGCAGCGCGGTCATGCCTTGCACGAAAATGGCCGCCGCAATGGATGAGTCGGCATCTTCCGGAATCGGAATCGCACTACGCGCTTCGACAATGACGTATTCGGCATAGCCGCCGTGATCGAGCAGGCCGATAAGCCTCGAACCCGGCTGCCAGCCGGTCACTCCATCGCCAACCGACACGACGGTTCCACATATCTCGCTTCCCAGTACGATCGGAAGGGGTGTTGGGGCGGGATAAAATGCACCCCGGCGACGGACTGTATCGGCAAAATTAACGCCGGCGGCGTCCACCTTGACCAGTAGTTCTCCAACACGAGGATGAGGCGCCTCGAGGTCGACTAACGTGAGTACCTCCGGTCCACCGGTACGTGCGATTTGCATTGCCTTCATTATCTGTATCTCCTATCGTCAAACTAGAGCACGGCAGTTGCGCCACCATCTACTGCAAGGATTTGCCCCGTGATGTGCTTGCCGGCATCCGATGCGAACAATGCGACCGCGCCCTTCAGATCTTCGCTGTCGCCGATACGGCGCAACGACACTTCCACGGCGACGCTATCGGCGCCCAACTTGTTGAGCAACCCGCGTGTCATGTCGAAGGGAGAAAGCCCGGGGCGATCGCGGTAATCCCGCGCCGTTCCCACTCGCCCGCCAGCGCCCGAGTGAAATTCACGACGCCCCTCCTTGCTCGCGTTGTAGGCAATCGTGCTCATGGCGTCGGGCGAATTACCTCTGAGCCCAGCGATCGATGCGATGTCGACAATTCGGCCATACCCGCGCGGAATCATCGATCACTTGCCGATTTTCTGGGTAAGCAGAAAGAGGCCTCGGATGCTGAGGTCCATCACCTTGTCCGATGCGTCGAAGGGATGATCTTCCGCCGGCGCACTCCACACTGCACCCGCATTGCTTACGAGGATATCGACGTGTCCCAATCTAGCGAGCGTCTCGTTGGCCAAGCGATGAATATCTATCTTGACCGCACCGTCCGCTGCGATGAAATCCGCTTCGATGCCCAGCGAATTCAAATGCGCCTGCGCCTCTTGCAATTCGCCGATTTCTCGAGCCGAGAGCACAACGCGCGCACCCAGTTCGCCGAGCGACTCGGCGAACTTCAAACTGAGGCCGCGCGAGCCGCCAGTAGATCGTGGGAATATGTTTCTTGTGAGCGATGAAAAGCCACGACCGCCCGAAGATGCGGTCCAGTTCCTGCTCGTAGATACCTTGGTAGGAGTAGACCAGGGGATCGATCGCCCCCGCCTCTTCGTCGAACAGCGCAGAAGCAGGATAGCCTTGCATGGTGGTATCAGGCACTTGCGTCTCCTAGATAGTTGCCCATGGCGAAGCATCGGCTCTTATAGCGGTATGCGGCCGTTGGTGTAAGCATCGCGCGCATTTCCGTTACTAGAACAATAGGCGTTCGCAGACTGTCCACCTTTGCTCACAGCGCGGAAAAGCTTTGCTTGTCGGGCAGCGACATCCTCGGATCACGTGGCGATGCTTCGCGGGGCAGCATCGATGGATGGCGCTCGCATTGTCCGCGGCGCCGCGCGCCTCGAGTCATCGAGACGGCCAGCCGAACCGGCCGAACGGTCGCACCGGGACAACGGTGTCTGCAAGCTCGGCATGCACGGACGCGTGCGGCTTGTCGCGAATCATCGATTCAATCCGGTCTGCTTGCGTGCGCCACCGGACGATCGTCGGGCAGGCCGGAATCGGCAAGCTGAACCGGCTCATCAAGCTCGAGGGCAGCCGGTTGAAGATCTCTCCCGACACGCGGGAATGGACCGACGAAGTTCCACCGCTAGCAGGCATCAGCGCATTCAGTTAGCGACGATTGCTCGCCCCCTCGGCAGCAGCAGAATTCACCGCACCCCAACCGGGTTGTACGAGGCAATCGCCGTTCGGCTGGGTCAAGTTTCAGGAAATTGAAGGTGCGACGACGCGACCCCAGTGAAATGCGAGCACACCAAGGCGTTGAGCGATGAGGTCAAGGATGTGCGCCGCGCCACGAGATTCTCAAGCTAGCGATCGCACTATTTAGCTTGGCAGCGCTCGACCGCCGTATCAAACCCTGACGTCAAGTGTCAGCTTTTTTTCGCAGTCTCACGCCGGCAAAGCCGGCGTTTTCTGCAGGACGAACCCAGGGGAAATATTACAGCGCTGCCTTCAGCAGGCGGCCCATTTCCGACGGGTTGCGCGTGACGGTGATGCCGCACGCTTCCATGATTTCCAGCTTCGCTTCGGCCTTATCCGCACCGCCCGAGATCAGCGCGCCGGCGTGGCCCATGCGCTTGCCCGGAGGCGCCGTGACACCCGCGATGAAGCCGACGACCGGCTTCTTCATGTTGTCCTTGATCCACTCGGCGGCGTTGGCTTCATCCGGACCGCCGATTTCGCCGATCATCACGACCGCGTCCGTATCCGGATCGTCGTTGAACATCTTCATCACGTCGATGTGCTTCAGACCGTTGATCGGGTCGCCGCCGATGCCGACTGCCGACGACTGGCCGAGGCCCAGTGCCGTCAGCTGAGCAACGGCTTCATACGTCAGCGTGCCCGAACGCGACACGACGCCGATGCGGCCCTTGCGGTGGATGTGACCCGGCATGATGCCGATCTTCAGTTCGTCCGGCGTGATCGTGCCCGGGCAGTTCGGCCCGAGCAGCAGCGTCTTGCGGCCTTCGCGGCGCATGCGGTCCTTCACTTCGATCATGTCGCGCACGGGGATGCCTTCCGTGATGCAGATCGCGAGATCCAGATCGGCTTCGACCGCTTCCCAGATCGCAGCGGCTGCGCCTGCCGGCGGAACGTAGATGACCGACACGGTCGCGCCGGTTTCTTCCTTCGCTTCCTTGACGCTTGCGTAGATCGGAATGCCTTCGAAATCTTCGCCGGCCTTCTTCGGGTTCACGCCCGCGACGAATGCTTCGCGGCCGTTTGCATATTCACGGCAGGCGCGCGTATGGAACTGACCGGTTTTGCCGGTGATGCCCTGCGTGATGACCTTCGTGTCCTTGTTGATCAGAATCGACATGTATTTTGACCTCTGTTCGATTGGCGTCGCGTATCTGCCGCGCCGCCATGCGTATTCGATAGCGTTACTTGCCTGCGGCAGCCGCGACGACCTTCTGGGCAGCTTCTTCCATGCTGTCCGCCGAGATGATCGGCAGGCCCGAGTCGGCCAGCATCTTCTTGCCGAGGTCCTCGTTCGTGCCCTTCATGCGCACGACGAGCGGCACGTTCAGGTTCACGGCCTTCGAACCGGCGATCACGCCTTCCGCGATCACGTCGCAGCGCATGATGCCGCCGAAGATGTTCACGAGGATCGCCTTCAGGTCCGGGTTCTTCAGCATCAGCTTGAACGCTTCCGTGACCTTCTCGGTCGTGGCGCCGCCGCCGACGTCCAGGAAGTTCGCCGGCTCGCCGCCGAACAGCTTGATGGTGTCCATCGTCGCCATTGCCAGGCCTGCGCCGTTCACGAGACAGCCGATGTTGCCGTCGAGCGAGATGTACGCGAGGTCGAACTTCGACGCTTCGATTTCAGCCGGATCCTCTTCGTCCAGATCGCGGTACGCGACGATTTCCGGATGACGGAACAGCGCGTTCGAGTCGAAGTTGAACTTCGCGTCGAGTGCGATGACCTTGCCGTCGCCGGAGACGTTCAGCGGGTTGATTTCGGCCAGCGATGCGTCGGTTTCCCAGAATGCCTTGTACAGGCCTTGCAGGATCGCGCGCGCTTGCGGAATCGATGCGGCCGGCACGCCGATCTTCGCGGCGAGGTCGTCGGCCTGCGCGTCAAGCAGGCCCGTCGACGGCTCGACGATGACCTTGTGGATCAGTTCCGGGTGCTTCTCGGCGACTTCTTCGATGTCCATGCCGCCTTCGCTCGAACCCATCAGCACGATCTTCTGCGAGATGCGGTCGACGACGAGGCTGACATACAGTTCCTGCTTGATGTCGGCGCCTTCCTCGATCATCAGACGGTTGACCTTCTGGCCTTCCGGACCGGTCTGGTGCGTGACGAGCTGCATGCCGAGGATCTGGTTCGCGTATTCGCGCACCTGCTCGATCGACTTCGCCACCTTCACGCCGCCGCCCTTGCCGCGGCCACCCGCGTGAATCTGAGCCTTGACGACCCACACCGGGCCGCCCAGCTCTTCCGCCACCTTGACGGCCTCGTCAACCGAGAACGCCGGCTTGCCGCGCGGTACCGCGACGCCGAATTTCCGCAGGATTTCCTTACCCTGGTACTCGTGAATCTTCATGCGTGATTCCCTTCAGTCTGAGAGTTGGATGAAAAGTCGCTTAAGACGCTTCTTCGAATGATTTCCGTTCATTCCTTCGTGCTGCCGTCGACAGGCACGTCCGGCCGGCTCGCGCCATACCAGCGCGGGTAGTACTGCCGCACGACCTCGCCGTCGAACCGCAGTGCGCGGCAGCGGCCGAGCTGGAAAGGCGGTTCGTCGCGCACGCCGTCGTGATCCGGCCCTTCGCCACCCTCCTCGCGCACGTTCCACACGTCACCGGCGAACGCCTGGATCGCTGCCGTCGGCAGCACGGCGCACAGTTCGGTGAGATGGGAGCAGCCTGCGACACCGGACAGCAGTCGGTTCGCATCGCGGCGGAAGTGGCGGAAGAGATTGAGCCCGATGAGGGCCCGATAGGCGGGAGGGGCGGATTGACACTGACCGGGATAGGGCACCCATTCCGAAGACGCTTCAGCGTCGACGACATTGAGTTCACGATCGATAGTCACGCGCAGCCAGAGTTCGTGGATCGGCAGGCCCTGGGGCCGGATGCCCGACGCAAGCGCGACATCGCGCGGCTTGTGGTCGGTCAGGCAGGCTTCGATGTCCCACAAGCCGTCGCCGCGCTCGTAAGCTTCCGCTCGGATTGCGCGTCGATGTCGCAACTGACGGGGCACGGGCTCGGATAGCGGCATGCTGGAGGTTGAGGCCGAAGAGGAAAACCCACGGATTTTAGCATATTGGGTATTTGAGACAGTTTGACGCGACGGCGGGTATTCCCGCCTGTCCGGGAGCGGTTGCGTTGCAGCAAAATCGCGCGCCACGCGCGCGACCGGAGCGCTCAATCGTCGATCGGGAAATCGTCGCCGACCTTCAGCAACTTCACGATGGTCGCGCTCGAGAAGCCGCGCGCGGCGAGAAAGCGCGCCTGCTTCGCACGCTCGGCCGGCGTTTGCGGCAATGCACCGAATTTCTTGCGCCAGACCGCCTGCGCGCGCGCCCATTCGGTCTCGCGTAGCTGCGCGTTCACTTCCTCGACGAGCGTGTCGCCGACCGCATGACGCTTCAGCTCGCTGACGATGCGCGCGACACCGACGCGCGACGCACGACGATGCACGAGGCTCTCGGCGAAACGCGCGTCGGACAGCCAGCCTTCCTTCTCCAGCGCATCGAGCACCGGTTCGACGGACTCGTCTTCGCCGACATACGGCGCGAGCTTGCGCGCGAGTTCCGTGCGGCTGTATTCGCGCCTGGACAGATAGCCGAGCGCGCGGCCCTTCAACGAACGCGGCGGCTTCGACGACTTGCGTTTGCCGGCGCCCGGATCGTCGCCGGAGGCAGCGCTTGAAGCAGCGCCGGACGCACGGCGCGTGCGGCGCGGATGCTGGCTGCTGCGCGTATAGACATCTTCCCTGGCAGGTGCCGACGCATCGGATGCGCGATCGCCCGGGAAGCTGACGCCGGACACACGACGGCGGGACCGGTCGTGCGCGTCGAACGATTCATCGTCATCGAACGGATCGTCCGGCGCGGCAATCTCAAACGAAACGAGGGCATCGTCAGATGCCCTCGTCGCGGTGCGGTTCGCGGCGTTGCTGCCAGCGACCCGCCGGTCGGCGCCCGAGGATCCGGCTCGCCGGCTGGAGCGACCCGCCGTTTCGGACGCGTCGCTCTCCTCCGGCTCGCCAGCCTGACCTCGGCGCCCCACCATCACTCTTCTTCGTCCATCGCCTCGACTTCGTTGCCTGCACCATCGGGCATTGCGACGACGCCGAGCGATTCGCGGATGCGGTTCTCGATCTCGCGAGCGATTTCCGGATTCTCGCGCAGGAATTCACGCGCGTTGTCCTTGCCCTGGCCGATCTTCTCGCCGTTGTAGCTGTACCAGGCGCCTGCCTTGTCGACGATCTTCGCCTGCACGCCGAGGTCGATGATCTCGCCCTGGCGCGAGATGCCCTCGCCATACAGGATGTCGAAGATCGCTTCGCGGAACGGCGGCGATACCTTGTTCTTGACGACCTTCACGCGGGTTTCGTTGCCGATCACCTCGTCGTTCTTCTTGATCGAGCCGATCCGGCGGATGTCGAGACGCACCGACGCATAGAACTTCAGCGCGTTGCCGCCCGTCGTGGTTTCCGGGTTGCCGAACATCACGCCGATCTTCATACGAATCTGGTTGATGAAGATCACGAGGCAGTTCGTGCGCTTGATCGTGCCGGTCAGCTTGCGCAGCGCCTGCGACATCAGGCGGGCCTGCAGGCCCGGCAGCGAATCGCCCATCTCGCCTTCGATTTCGGCCTTCGGCACGAGCGCCGCGACCGAGTCGATGACGATCATGTCGATCGAGCCCGAGCGCACCAGCGCATCGGTGATTTCCAGCGCCTGCTCGCCGGTGTCCGGCTGCGAGATCAGCAGTTCCGGCACGTTCACACCGAGCTTCGCCGCGTACTGAACGTCGAGCGCGTGCTCGGCGTCGATGAACGCGGCCGTGCCGCCGATCTTCTGCAGTTCGGCGATCACCTGCAGCGTGAGCGTGGTTTTACCGGACGATTCCGGACCGTAGATCTCGACCACCCGGCCGCGCGGCAGGCCGCCGACGCCGAGCGCGATGTCGAGCCCCAGCGAACCCGTGGAGACGACCTGGATGTCCTCGGCCACCTCGCCGTCGCCCATCCGCATGATCGACCCCTTGCCGAACTGCTTCTCGATCTGCGCGAGTGCGGCCGCCAGCGCCTTGCTCTTCTCGGCGGTCATCCCGGAGCCCTTCTTGCTTTCTTCCATGAATCGTCCTTTGCTATGATGAGCAGCGTCTGTTAAAGGCGCGCCCGCTTTCAAGCGCCGCCCACGAATGCAGACACTGTATAAAAAAACAGTGTTTTATGCAAGCCCGCAATGCAGGGCGTTGTACACGAATAACTTCGGAGACAGCCGCGCCGGCGCGAACACCCTGCCGGCCATCGGTCAGCAACATGCGAATTCTCATCGCCGAAGACGACAGCATACTCGCGGACGGCCTCACTCGGTCACTCCGCCAATCGGGCTATGCGGTCGACCACGTGAAGAACGGCGTCGATGCCGATACGGCGCTGTCGATGCAGACATTCGACCTGCTGATCCTCGATCTCGGGCTGCCGAAAATGTCCGGGCTCGACGTGCTCAAGCGCCTGCGCGCCCGCAATTCCAACCTCCCCGTGCTGATCC
>Ga0207695_10001037_pt1 | contig 48830 bp, 49 predicted proteins | sample KBSC54metaG_FD_184354 | JGI IMG/M metagenome (GOLD analysis project Ga0207695, IMG submission 184354) | Corn rhizosphere microbial communities from Kellogg Biological Station, Michigan, USA - KBS C5-4 metaG (SPAdes) (version 2) | ecosystem: Host-associated > Plants > Roots > Rhizosphere > Soil...
CAGCGAGTCTTATGATCCGGGATCCTGTGAAGAATAAGAACTCCTAACTTTCCTGGATCCCGGATAGGAGCTGCGCTAAACGCCTTCGCTGCGCCGCTAAGCTTTGCTAATTTCCGGGATGACCCTTGGGTCACTTCAAAAACAAATGCACTTCGGGGCTGTTGGCACCGCTGCTGGTCGCGGTGGTGAGTTGCATGCGGTCGGCTGGTACACCCATTTCCGCCATGGTGCGCATGACATCTTCGGCTTTGCCGCGCGCGCTGGTACCGGCCAAGGTTTGTTTGGCATCCGTGCCGCGTGGTGCGACGGCGACAACTTCAAAGCTACCCATGGGATTTTTTTCTAAAGCCTGGCTCATCGCCTGATATAAAGGTTGGCCATAATCCACATCCGGACGATCAAAACGGATGATAACAAATGGCGTCTTCGCTGCCGGCGGCACAGGTTCTGGGAGTTGGCCTAGAACCCCTGGACGTTGTGGTGGTGTAGAATTTAAGGAAGCTGTTGCTACAGGTGCAACGGGTGCTGTCATGCCAAAACCACTACTTACCGATGCGCTCGATTGAAATGGCGCCGTATTGGCCAGGCTATTGCCATAAACTTCACCGCGCGCGATTGCAAGCGATAAGGTTTGCAAATTCCGGCGCTCCGCCGCGACATAGGCATTCTGGCGGTCGATGTCATGTGTCAAGTCCGTCAGGGCGCGGCCAATGCCGATCACGCTGCGCTGCACATCATCTTCCAAATTTTTCAAAGCCACGTGGTCTTCATCCACCGCACCGGACAAGCTATAAGTCGCGCGCGTGGCATCCAGCAAGTAATTGGCCATGGAAGCGCTTGCGGCGATACGCGATGACAAGGCATTCATTTCATTGCCGCTAGCCGCGAATTGATCCAATGCCGCCGAAGCTCCTTGCCAACGCTGTACCAGTTGCGGATTGCCTGGTGTGGTGCCGGCTTGAAGACGGGCGTTAATTTCTCCCACCGTACTATAATAGTTCGCCGCAAGTGACTGATTCTTATTCCGTAAGTTGGCCAGGGTCGCACCGTAACCTGCAACGTCACTTTGCAAATGAGTCAGGTCCGAACGCAATTGCGCAATCTGGCGGCCGACGATAGTTTCGCTTTGCGGCGTAGTGTCTTGTGATGTTATTGTGGCGGCCGGCCAAGATGGGCTGACCATGGGCGCTTGTGTTTCAACATTCGCCACTGGTGCGGGGGCTGTATCGCCGTTCCCAACAGGCTGTTGCAAACCTAAATATTCACAGCCCGTCAAGGCAAAGCCCGCGAACAAAACAGTGCATAACAATGAACGACGAAGCAGCATTCTGCGATTCCCTTGAAGACGTGAATGCGGGATATTAGCTGCCGCGCCGCCCGCCCGCAAGGGTTCAGATGGAGATTTTTACGCACATGCTGCGATCCTTTCATATCTGAATTTCAGCCGCATTAATTCATTGCTATCAAACCTCCTGCTGATTATACCCTTTGGCTGCACGAGAACATGATATGAAAAGCCCAGCCATCCCCCGACATATCGCCATCATTATGGACGGCAACGGGCGTTGGGCGGCGGCACGGGGCATGCCGCGTGCGCTGGGTCACAGGCAGGGCATGGAAGCCTTAAAGCGCACCTTAAAAGCCGTGTGCGAACGCGGTGTGGAAATTTTAACGGTCTATGCTTTTTCCGCTGAGAATTGGGACCGACCGGAATCGGAGATTTCAGATCTCATGGAGTTGCTGCGTTTATATATCCGTGCGGAATTGGCCGAATTGCACCGCGATGGTGTACGGCTGCGCTTTATTGGCGATCATGCACGCCTACCCGAGGATGTACAAACCATGATTGCGGAAGCCGCCCGCCTGACCGCGCAAAATACGGCAGGGACGTTGGTGATTGCCCTAAGTTATGGTTCGCGCCAGGAAATTATCCGGGCGGTACAGCGGCTGGCCGGGCAGGGCATGCCGATTACCGAAGAATCTTTTGCCGGCGCGTTAGATACCGCTGGTATTCCAGACCCAGATTTGCTGATCCGCACTTCGGGCGAAATGCGCTTGTCGAATTTTTTGCTTTGGCAAACGGCCTATACAGAGTTTGTTTTTACCGATACTTTGTGGCCGGATTTCGGCGTAAAAGACTTGGATGCTGCGATCCAGGCCTATCAACAACGGGAGCGCCGATATGGAAAATTGGGACAGTTGGCGCGGTAAATTCTGGACCGCCCTGCCGCTTGCCTGGCGTGCGCATTTGCAAAATAATTTCATTCAGCGCTGCGTGATGGGTACATTATTAACGGTCCTGTCGGCCTATATCATTTGGGGTGCGCAGAATTTATTCCCGTTGTATATTTGGTTCTTTATTTTACTGGCCGTGCGCGAATGGCAACGTATGACAGAGCCCGATCATTGGCGCGGGAATGTTCATTATTTGTATTCTGTGGTGCTGTTGCTGGCGATTGTGCAGGCCATGGGGGGGACGGGTGCGGCGCTGGCGGTGCTGGCAGTTTTACCGTTTTTATTATGGCTGATTGGTGCGCGGATTCATTTGCGCCATCCTGTTTGGTTTGCCTCTAGTGTTTTATATTTGGCGCTGGCGGCCTTGTCTGTCATTCATATGATGCAGGGTTACACCATTGGCCCTGCCATCATTACTTACTTTTTTGGCGTGGTTTGGGCGACGGATACGGTGGCCTATGTCATTGGGCGCCGCATGGGCGGCGCGCTGATGGCACCCGATGTATCACCGAAAAAAACCTGGTGGGGATTTGCGGGCGGTTTGGTGGCCGGCGTTGCAGTGGGTGCGGCGTTGGGGTTGATTTTGGACACAGGAAATTTTTTAGGCACACTGGCGATATCGATGGTTTTATCCATTGCTGCACAATTAAGTGACTTGGCGCAAAGCGCCATGAAACGTTATTTTAGCATCAAGGATACTGGCGGCGTGATACCTGGGCATGGCGGCGTGTTGGACCGGATTGACAGTTTAATGTTATCCGCACCGCTGTATGTTTTGATTCAATTATGTGCGGGACGGCCGCTGCCTTGGTAAATAATAGTGCGATGAAAAAAATATCTATTTTGGGCGCAACGGGTTCAATTGGGCAACAAACCCTGGCTGTTGTGCGCCAACACCGAGATAAATTTAAAATTACGGCCTTGGCGGCGCAAAAAAATGTTGCGGTGCTAGCGGCAGTAGTACGAGAATTCCAACCGGAATTGGTGGCGATTGCAGACGAGGCTGAATATCAAAACCTGAAATCAGAAATCGGCATCGTAAAAACAGAAATTCTGGTGGGCGAATCCGGTGTGATGGAAGTCGCAAAATATGATGCAGATATCTGCGTGGCGGCGATTGTGGGTATTGCGGGCCTGGCGCCGACGCTGGCGGCGATAGAGCAGGGCAGGACGGTGGCATTGGCTAATAAAGAGGCACTGGTTTGCGCAGGGCCATGGATGCTGCATGCGGTTGAAAAATCGGGCGCGAAGATTCTGCCGGTGGACAGTGAGCATAACGCCATTTTTCAGGTGCTGGAAAATCATAATCGTGACCAAGTTAAAAAAATTATTATTACGGCATCCGGTGGGCCGTTCCGCGAAAAATTAAAAGCGGAAATTTATAACGCAACGCCGGAGCAGGCGCTGAAACATCCAAATTGGAACATGGGCGAAAAAATCACCATTGATAGCGCGACTCTAATGAATAAGGGGCTGGAGTTAATGGAGGCGCATTACCTATTCACCATGCCGCCGGAGCAGATTGAAATTCTGATTCACCCGCAGTCTGTTATTCATTCCATGGTGGAATATATGGATGGTTCTGTCCTGGCACAATTGGGCCCGCCGGATATGACGGTGCCGATTTCCTATTGCCTAGGTTACCCGCACCGCATCGCGACTCAGATAAAATCGCTGAATTTTGCCGAAATTAAATCTTTGTCTTTTGAATCGCCAGATGCTGATCGTTTTCCTGCGCTCGGCCTCACGCGCGCGGCACTGACCGCAGGTGGGGCGATGCCGACAATTATGAATGCCGCCAATGAGATTGCCGTGGCAGCATTCCTAGGGCGCAAAATTCCTTTCGGTCGCATCACGGAAATCATTGACGTGGCCATGCAACAGGTAGAAAATACGCGCATCACAACTATGGCAGATTTATTCGCGGCCGATGCCGCCGCACGCCGTAAGGCAGAGGAGATGATTTAATGGACGCTACTCAATGGCTGCACTACGGCGTGCATTATCCAATTTTGTTTATTGTGCTGATTTCCGTTTTAGTTTTTGTGCACGAATTCGGACATTACTGGGTTGCGCGGCGCTGCGGTGTGAAGATTGAGCGTTTTTCTATCGGCTTTGGGCCGGAATTATTTGGCTGGAACGACAGTCACGGCACGCGCTGGCGTTTTGCGTTACTGCCACTTGGTGGATATGTCAAAATGTATGGTGATGCGAATCCGGCCTCTGCGCCTGACAAGGACAAGGTTGTTCACATGACGGAGGAAGAAAAAAAGGTTTCCTTTTTCTTCCAGCCCGTCGGCAAACGTGCGGCGATTGTGTTTGCGGGGCCGCTATTTAATTATGCCTTTGCCTGGATTGTACTGGCCATCGTTTTTATGACTGTGGGACAGCCATTTACTAAGCCGGTTGTAAATAGCTTAATGGAAAATATGCCGGCAGCGACGGCCGGTATTCAGGTTGGCGATACCATTACCGCTATTGATGGTAATAGCGTTTCACGGTTTGAAGAATTGCAGCAATATGTGCGTTTGCGGCCGGGCCAGCCAGTTATCGTGACCGTAAAACACGGTGAGGCCATGCGCGAAATTCCTATTACGCTGGCGCGCGACAACATGAAGGACCGTTTTGGCCAGGAACATCCCATCGGTTTGCTGGGTATCAAAGCGCAGGGATTGGATTATATCCAGCGTGACCCGGCCAGCGCATTGTATTACGCAGTCCGTGAAACCTTGCAGTTTTCTAAAACAACACTCACGGCCATGGGCCAGATTGTGATGGGTGAACGTTCGACGAACGAACTCGGCGGCCCGCTGCGGATGGCGCAGATGTCAGGCGAAATGGCGGATCAGGGTTTTGTACCCTGGATGATTTTAATGGTGTTGATTTCCGTGAACCTCGGCCTCATCAATCTATTCCCCATTCCGGTTTTGGATGGCGGGCATTTGGTATTTTATGCTATGGAAGCCATTCGGGGCAAACCCTTGTCGCTGGGGTTTCAGGAAATTGGCTATCGTATCGGCACGGGTCTGGTGTTGTGCCTCATGGTTTTTGCCTTTTGGAACGACCTGGTGCAATTGAAAGTTATTCATTATCTGGTTAATCTGGTTTCCTGATGCGGTTTCTGTTTTTTATCCTTGCCCTATGCGCACCTATGCTGGCTTTTGCTGGTGCGATTTCCTCGATTGAGATTAAAGGCAATGAGCGGACGGACGCCAATACCATCCGTACCTATCTGACTTTACATGAAGGTGATGAAGCGACTTCGGCCACGTTAGATAAATCGGTGCGCGCGCTGTTTCATTCGGGCCTGTTCCGCGATGTGAATGTGGGCGAGGAAGGCGGTGTCCTGATGGTAACCGTTAAGGAAAACCCGATCATCAATCGCATCGCCTTTGAAGGTAACAGCGCGCTTTCCAGCGATAAGTTAAAAGACGAATTACGCCTCAGCCCGCGTTCAATCTATACACTGGCGAAGGTGCAAGATGATATGGACCGCATCAACCAGCTGTACCGCAGTAAAGGTTATTTCGCCGCAAAAGTTCAGCCACAAATTATTGAACGCGACCAGAATCGCGTGGATTTGGTCTTTAAGGTGGTCGAGGGACAAGATAGCGGTATCCGCCGGATTGATTTTATCGGTAGTAAGGCTTTCAGCCCGGGAGAGCTGCGTGAGCAGATTTTTTCCGTCGAACAGGCCTGGTGGAATTTTCTGACGAATAATGATGTCTATGACCCAGACCGTCTGAATGCTGACCAGGAAAAATTGAAACGCTATTATAACCAACACGGTTATGCGGATTTCAGAGTTCAGAATGCTGTGGCGGAATTTTCGCCGGATCAAAGTGGTTTTTACCTGACGTTCACTGTGAACGAGGGCGCACGTTATCAATTCGGCAAGGTGGAAATTGAAAGCCAAAAAGACGGCGTTGATACGAAGGCATTGCAGGATTTGATCAAAACCACCCCAGGCGATTGGTATAATAGCGATAAAATTGAAGATACTATTAATGCGATCACCAATAATTTGAATCGCAAGAATTTTGCCTTTCTGGTGGTCGATCCACAAGTGAAGCGCAATGAATCCGATCATACGATTGATATTAAATACACGCTGAAAGATGGACCAAAAGTTTACGTGGAGCGCATTGATATCAAGGGGAATTTGCGTACTCAAGACCACGTCATCCGCCGAGAAATAACGCTGGCGGAGGGAGACCCGCTCAATCCGACAAAGCTCAAACAGTCGGAGCAGAATATCAAAGACCTGAATTACTTTAAAAGGGTTAATGTAAAAACAGTAGATGGCAGCGCGTCCGATCGTAAGATTATTGATGTAAGTGTGGAGGAGCAATCTACGGGTGATCTTTCACTCGGCGGCGGTTATTCGACACTGGATGGTGTCTTGGCCAATGTGGGGATTAAGGAGCGGAATTTACTCGGTCGGGGCCAGACCTTGTCATTGCAAACTGAATTATCACAACGTCGCGATACTGCGGACCTCAGCTTCACCGAACCTTATTTCCTGGAGCGTAATGTTTCCGCCACGGTGGATGTTTTTGATACACGCACGGATAATACGAATTACAGTTCTTATGTGGAGCAGCGTGCCGGCGCGGGTTTCCGTTTTGGTTATAAACTGTCGGAATACTTGACCCAGGAACTTGGGTACCGTTTTACCTATGACCGTATCGCGGACGTACCAGATGGCGCTTCGATTTATATTCTTGAGCAAGAAGGCCACCGCACGATTTCAATGTTCTCCCATACCCTGACCTATGACCGGCGCGATAGTAGGCTTGAGCCCACGCAAGGTTATGTGACCAGCCTCTCGACGGATTTTGCTGGCGTTGGCGGTTCAACCAAATATGTGCGTAATGTGGCCAACTTGACGCATTATTGGTCCTTATCGGATGATTGGACTATGGAATTATTGGGTGAGGCCGGTTACATTTATGGGCTTAATGGTCAGAATTTGAATATTAACGACCGTTTTTTCCTGGGCGCTGATACGTTCCGCGGTTTCCGGTACGGTGGACTTGGGCCGCGCGATACTTCGACTTCGGATAGTTTGGGCGGCAACGAATATGCGCGCGGCACAGCGGAACTGGGCTTCCCGGTTGGCTTACAGGACGAGGGGATTAAGGCTTATGTTTTCTCGGATGCCGGTACAATTAGCAAGCTGGGTTTTTCGGGTCCGAATGTTGTAAATGACACCGATCTACGCATGTCAGCAGGCCTCGGGATTTCATGGAAATCGCCTTTTGGTCCAATCCGTATTGACATTGCCCAGCCAATCCTGAAAAAAGACTATGACGAAACCGAATTGCTCCATGTTGGATTCGGCGCAAAATTCTAATGAGGAACCCGATGAAAAACCTGTATTCTGCTCTTGCCGCTGCTGCGGTTTTCTTTTCCCTTTCCGGCGCGATGGCCGCAGATGCGCCTGCCGCAGGGGCATCTAAGCCTCAGGCAAAAACGCCTGTCGTTATTGTCATCGACGTTAATAAAATTATGACGGAATCTGCCGCTGCGAAAAACGTGCAAAGCCAGGTGGCGGACTTGCGTAAAAGCCTGAAAGCCGAAGTGGATAAAAAGGAATCCGGCCTGCGTTCGGAAGACGAAGCTTTGGCGAAACAACGCGGCACACTTAGTTCAGATGATTTTGCGAAAAAATCGCGTAGCTTTCAAGAAAGTGTGATGAAGTCGCGCCAGGATGTGGATGCGCGCGTGGGGGCGTTGGATAAAGCCGTCAATATGGCAATGGGCAAGATTGAAAAACAGCTGCAAAGCATCCTGTTTGACATCGCCAAGGAACAAAGCGCCAACCTGGTGCTGCCTAAAGCAGCTATTCTGGTGGCGGAAACGAGTATGGATTTCACCGATGAAGCCATGACACGCATCAACTCTAAATTGCCGTCGGTAAAAGTGGAAGTACCTGTACCTGCCACTGCGCCTGCCAGAAAATAATTTGATACAAAACTTGACCCTCTCCCAATGGGGAGAGGGTGGCGCGCTGCGCCGGGTAAAGCGTATAACCTAATCATGGCAGATACCTGTTTTTATTTTCGTGTAAATTTCTTAGCTTTAGCGGATTTATTGGCGGCTATCGGCCTGCCGAGCAATTCCGCAGAGGGTGGGAATCAGAAAATTATGGACGTTTCCGCACCGGAAGGCGCACAGGCGGGGGATTTAATTTTTATCGAGAATATAAAATATCTGACGGCAGTGAATGAATCTAAGGCTGGTTTTGTTCTAGCAAAGCCGGAACTGGCGGCTGAATTAAAAGGTGACTTTACGGTTATTCCAACCCAAACGCCGCAACTGCATTTTATTGCCGCGATTAACTTGCTTTATCCACCGGAACAACAGCCCGACTTATCAGATGCTACGCCCATTTCGCCGCGCGCAAAAAAAATCGGCAAGAATACTAAAATCCATCCGACCGCCGTCATCGGCGAAAATATAGAAATCGGCGACCACACCGACATCGGTCCCCATAGTGTTATCGGCCCGGGCGTTGTTATTGGCGCGCATTGCGATATCGCCGCAAACGTAACAATATCACATGCTATTTTATCGGACCATGTGCGTATCCTGCCTGGCGCGCGCATCGGACAGGATGGTTTTGGCTTTGTCACCGATGCGAAAGGCCAGCATATCCGCATGCCGCAATTGGGCCGCGTTATTATTGGCGCCCATTCCGAAATCGGCGCGAATGCCACCATCGACCGTGGCGCTCTGGCCGACACGGTCATTGGCAGCAATGTGATTATCGATAACCTGGTTCAGATTGGCCACAATGTCGTGGTAGGCGATGGGGCCATTCTGGTTTCCCAATCCGGTGTGGCTGGGTCAACCAAGCTTGGCAAATATACCGTTTTGGCCGCCCAGGCGGGCGTAGCGGATCATTTAGATATCGGCGATTTCGCGCAAATCGGCGCCCAGGCAGGTGTGATGCGGGACGTACCTGCCAAGGCTCGCATGATGGGTTCGCCCGCACAGCCTGCGCGCGAATACTTCCGGCAGTTTTCAGCGCTTGCGAAATCGGACAAAGGCACTAAAACAAAGCCATGACACAGGTTTTGGAAACTTTAGATGTTCTAGGGATTATGCAACGCATCCCGCATCGCTATCCGATGCTGCTCGTTGACCGTTTGGTGGATATTGTGCCAGGAGAAAGCGCGACGGGAATTAAAAACGTCACCATTAACGAAAGTTTTTTTCAGGGGCATTTTCCATCAAAACCGGTTATGCCGGGCGTTTTGATAGTTGAAGCTATGGCACAAACGGCGGGCACACTAGTCATTCATAGTATGCAAACCGGTGCGAAACCCAAACTGGTTTATTTCATGGCAATTGAAGACGCCAAATTCCGGCGACCCATCGTGCCAGGTGACCAGATTAAAATTTATGTAAAAAAAGAACAGGCGCGCCGAAACGTTTGGCGGTTCCGTGGTGAAGCAATGGTGGATGGTGTGTTATGTGCGGAAGCATCCTTTACCGCGATGATTGTTGATAATGTTGACGTATGAGCGCGCAAAATAATATCCATCCATCTGCTGTAATTGAGAAGGGCGCTGAAATTGGCAACAGCGTCGCAATTGGGCCATTTTGCCATATTGGCGCGCAAGCAAAAGTTGGCGACGGCGTTCGGTTGCATGCAAACGTTGTCGTAATGAATAATACGATTATTGGTACGGCATGTGAGATCTTCCCAGGTGCGGTGCTGGGCGGTACGCCGCAGGACACGAAATACAAAGGTGAGGCCACACGGCTTGAAATCGGCGCGTACAATATCATTCGCGAACATGTGACGATGCACATCGCCTCTGTAGGTGGTGATGGCACAACGCGTGTTGGCGATCATTGCATGTTCATGGCGGGCGCCCATGTGGCGCACGATTGCCAGGTTGGCAATAAGGTCATCATGATCAATCACGCCGTTTTAGGCGGACATGTGCAAATTGCTGATGGCGCGATGATAGGCGGTAATTCGGCTGTGCATCAATTCGTGCGTATTGGTATGGGTGCCATGGTGGGCGGTATGACGGGTGTTGAAGGCGATGTGATTCCATTCGGCATGGTGATAGGCGACCGCGCAAGTTTGCAGGGTTTGAATTGGGTTGGCCTGGAGCGGCGCGGATTTACGCCTGCGCAACTGAAGGATATGCGGCGATTTTATAAAGAATTATTTGAAGGCGATTCGCCCCTGGCGGAGCGCTTAGCGGCAGCGCAAAAAAACTGGGGCGGCAATGAATTAATTAAGCCGATTCTGGATTTTGTTGATACGCCGCACCGCCGCAGCTTGTGTTTGCCGGAGTAGATAGGCGGTGAGACTTTTTATCGTCGCGGGTGAGGCATCGGGCGACCAATTGGGTGCTCGGTTGTTAGCAGATTTGCATAAATTACAACCTGATATTGAAGTGCGTGGTATTGGCGGCGCGGCGTTGGCGGAAGAGGGCTTGCAAAGCATTTTCCCCATGCAAGAATTATCCCTAATGGGTTTGGCGGAAGTTTTGCCAAAAATACCTAATGTCATCAAAAGATTAGGAGATACTGTAAAGGTAATTTATGAATTTCAGCCTGATGTGGTTTTAAGCATTGATGTGCCTGATTTTTCCAAACGCCTGGCGCGGCGGCTGCAACCCTTGCGGCAGGCTGGGAAAATCAAGCTTGTACACTACGTCGCGCCAACAGTTTGGGCTTGGCGGCCGGGACGCGCAAAAATTACCGCAAAACTGTTCGATCATTTGTTATGTTTGTTTCCTTTCGAGCCGCCGTATTTTGAAAAAGTCGGCTTGCCCGCAACCTTCGTCGGGCATCCGATTGCGATGAATCAGCCGCGCGGCAATGCGGCACACTTACGGGAAAAACTTGGAATCCGCGCGGACCAGCCGGTTTTATGCCTGCTGCCAGGCAGCCGTGCGGGTGAGGTGAAAAACCTTTTGCCAGTATTTTTGAAAACGTTTGCACGGTTAAAGCAATATCAGCCGGATTTAGTTGGGCTTTTGCCAACGCTAAAATCTTTGAATCTGGATCTCGGCTTTCGCCGGGATGACGGGCTACATATTTTAACCGATCCCCAAGATAAATGGGATTCCTTTGCGCTGGCGGCAGAGCAGGGCGGGGCGATTGCGGCTTCGGGTACGGTAACACTGGAATTGGCACAGGGAGCCTGCCCGCATATCATCGCTTATAAGGTGCATCCGCTGACACATTGGATTGTGAAACAATTATATCAATTACCCTTTGTGAATCTGATCAATATTTTAGCAAATAAACTAATTGTGCCAGAAATTTTACAGGATGACATGACGGTACAAAATTTGATTAATGCATATCAAAGCGTGATGCAAAACCCCACAACACAAAAGACGGCTTTTGCGGAAGAATTGCAAAAACTCGCCGCGGAACCCAAAGATGCCGCGGCGAGGATTATCACACGTCTAGAAGGTAATAACTAACTGACGGTACGCAATCTTTGTGCACCGCGCTGGTTGAGCGGTACATATTTGCGTGACGTTTCACCCACATAAATCTGACGCGGGCGGCCAATGCGCTGTTCGCCATCTTCGATCATTTCTTTCCATTGTGCGATCCAGCCCGCTGTGCGCGCAACCGCGAACAACATGGTGAACATTTTGGTGGGGAAACCCATCGCGCGTAGAATAATACCCGAATAGAAATCCACATTCGGATAAAGTTTTTTCTCAATGAAATATTCATCCGACAAGGCAATGCGTTCCAGTTCCATCGCGGTTTCCAGCATGGAATCATTGATGCCGAGTTCTTTCAAAACTTCTTCGCAGGTTTTTTTCATCACTTGTGCGCGCGGATCATAATTTTTGTAAACGCGGTGACCAAAGCCCATCAGGCGGTAATCATCGTTTTTATCCTTCGCGCGCTTAATCACGTTCGGAATGTTTTTCTTATTGCCGATTTCCGCAAGCATTTTCAGCACTGCTTCATTCGCGCCGCCATGCAGCGGACCCCACAGCGTCGCAATACCGGCGGCAATACAAGCATAGGTATTCGCGCCGGAAGAGCCGGCTAGGCGAACGGTAGACGTCGATGCATTTTGCTCATGGTCTGCATGCAGAATTAAAATGCGGTCCAGCGCCTTGGCCAAAACCGGATTCACAATGTACGGCTCGGCCGGTACGGAAAAGGTCATCTGCAAAAAATTTTCCGCATATTTCAAATGGTTTTGCGGATAAACGTATGGTTGGCCGATGGAATATTTATAAGCCATTGCCGCAATCGTTGGCATTTTTGCAATCAGGCGATGCGACGCCAGCATTCGCTGTTCTGGATCCGCGATATCCAAACTGTCATGATAGAACGCAGACAAACCGCCCACAACACCCACCATGACGGCCATCGGGTGTGCGTCGCGGCGGTACCCCTCCATCATGGAATAAATTTGCTCGTGAATCATGGTGTGATAGCAAATCGTTTGCTCAAATTCCGCTTTTTCCACCGGCGTCGGTAATTCGCCATGCAACAGCAAATAACTAACTTCCATAAAATCGCCGCGCTCAGCAAGGTCGGCGATTTCGTAACCGCGATGACGCAAAATACCCTCATCGCCATCAATAAACGTAATACCGGAACGGCAATTGGCCGTGGAACCAAAGCCTGGATCGTAAGTCATCATGCCGAACTGCGGCAACAATGGGCGGATATCCAATGACGGCGGACCTTCGGTGCCGTGTAAAACTTTCAGGTCGAATTCTTTACCCTTGTAGGTGAGCTTGGCGGAGCCTTCCACTTCAACATGGCTCAGATCGGCCAATTTCGCTTTACCGCTGGGCGGTGCGGATTTTTGTGCGGTTTTAGTGGGGGCTTTGGTTGGTTTATTGGCCATTGGGTTCTCCGTTGGGCTGATTCACTGGCGGATTTTACGATGATTTGGCGGATCCGCCAAACCTGGATTTATCACCTTACGAATAAAATCTTAACAAAGGATGAAGAATTTGTTAGACGATGGTATGTCGGAATTCGCCATCGTCTATATCACTGCCGCAAATGCCGCCGAGGCCGAACGCATCGGCGCAGCGCTGCTCACGGAACGCTTGGCGGCCTGCGTGAATATTATTCCGGTGAAGTCAATCTATTGGTGGGAAGGCGCTGTAACGCGCGGCGATGAAGCCGTCATTATCGCAAAAACTTTGGCGGCGAAAATTCCGTTGCTGAATGACCGCGTGCGGTCGCTGCACAGTTACACGACACCCGCGATTGTTGCGGTGCCACTGTTGCATGTGGACCGGGATTTTGCAAAATGGCTGGAAGAAAACCTTGAGGAACCTGAATGATCCCGCGTTACACCCGTCCCGAAACCGGCAAAATTTTTGAGCCGCAAAATAAATTCCAAATCTGGCTAGAAATTGAAGCCTATGCGGCGGAGGCGATGGAGCAGCTCGGCACCATTCCGGCGGGCGTTGCCAAGGCGGTATGGGAGCGCGGCAAATTCGACATCGCGCGCATTGATGAAATCGAACGAGAAGTTAAGCATGACGTCATCGCATTTTTAACGAACCTGGGCGAGCATATCGGATCTGAATCGCGTTTCGTTCATCAAGGTATGACAAGCAGTGATGTCGGCGATACGGCTTTTTCAGTGCAGCTGACGCAATCGGCGGATGCATTGTTAGGCGGCGTGGACGCATTATTGGCGGCGCTTAAAAAACGTGCGCTGGAAAATCAGAATACGATTTGCATCGGCCGCAGTCACGGCATTCATGCAGAACCGACAACCTTTGGCTTAAAACTGCTAGGGCATTACAATGCCTTCGCGCGCGCGTATCGGCGATTGGAAGCCGCGCGCGAAGAAGTGCGGATTTGCAAACTGTCGGGTGCGGTTGGCAACTATGCCAACCTGCCACCGTCCGTGGAAAATTATGTTGCGGATAAATTAGGCCTGGTGCCGGAAACTGTCGCGACGCAAGTGATTCCGCGCGACCGCCATGCATTTTTCTTTGCGGTGCTGGGTATTATCGCATCATCATTGGAAAATTTGGCGATTGAAATCCGGCATTTACAGCGCACCGAAGTGCGCGAAGCCGAAGAATTTTTTTCGCCCGGGCAAAAGGGTTCCTCCGCTATGCCGCACAAACGCAATCCGATTTTATCGGAAAACGTGACGGGCCTAGCGCGCGTCGTGCGTGCTGCCGTTACGCCCGCGCTGGAAAACGTCGCGCTGTGGCATGAACGGGATATTTCGCATTCGGCGGTGGAACGCACGTTGCTGGCGGATGCCGTCATCGCGCTCGATTTCGCGCTCAACCGTATGGCGGGCATTATCGATAAACTGCTCATCTATCCTGACACGATGAAAAAGAATCTGAATCTCACGCGCGGGTTGTATGCCTCGCAGCGTGTAATGCTGGCGCTGACGCAAAAAGGCGTCTTGCGCGAAGACGCCTACCGCCTCGTACAAGCCAATGCAATGCAGGTCTGGGAGCAGGGCAAAAATTTCCTGGAACTGCTGGCTGCGGATGCCCAAGTCACCAAACATCTATCCAAACAAGAACTCACCGACCTCGCCAGCCCGGAAAGTTATTTGAAACAGATTCCGGACATGTTTAAGCGGGCGTTGGGATAGCCGGATTCGTTGCAGGGCCTGCCGCCGCACTCGCCGCCAGTTTTTGCTTGTGGCGCGTCAGGATGAAATAAGCAATCACGCAGCTGACAGCGATCAGGATTACGCATGAAACGGGTCGCACCGAAAACCAGAAAAATACTTCGGCCACAATGAAGACCGGCAGTGCGATAATCGTCGCAATCGTGCCGGCGAAACCGCTGACCATCTAATCTAAAAACGGCATAAAGCTTGCCAGCCATAACAGTGGCGAAAATAACAGATAAATTCCAAACCACATCAGGAACAGCGCACTTGCACGTAATGTCCAGGTAATAAGGCTTTGGCGATTTTGTTCATCGGTATAAAGCGTATCTGAAGTCAGGTCGACGGAACATGATCTCAATTGCGACATTTTACATGCACTCGTATTAAGTGTTTAATTATTACGTTAATGGATTAATAAATCAAGTTTTTTGATTTGTTAGAAGGTTATTAAGAGATTGATACTAAACTTTAGGTTGTATTTTGGTTCATGGAGAGCCTTATGTCCCTGTCTTTAAATGACTCGATGTCTAAAGGGCGCGCAGCCGCGCACAGCATGCCTGGGCACTTTATTTTATTCGGCACTGCAACAGATGCTAAAATAACTCGGGCGATTAAAATCCTTCATTTGGAAGACAGCATTCCAGGGAAAGCATTCGTGCGGGAACTGTTACGGCGAGACCCGCAAAATGATACTGCTTTCCATGTCACGCAGGTGGACAAAACAGTGAACGCTTTGGAGGAGCTTAAGCTGCATCATTTTGATCTCGTGCTGGCGGATTTGCAATTGCCGGACAGCGATGGGATTGAAACAATCACTGCACTGCAAACCGCTGCGCCAGCAACCCCCATTATAATTCACAGCGGCTCCCAGGATAAGGATCTTCTGGAAAAAGCATTAGAGGGAGGTGTGCGTTGCAGCATTCTGAAAGGAGAGGAGCATTCCGCAACTTTTGGACCTATACTGAAGGATATGTCCAGAAACGATCTCAATCATGCTGCAGGTATTAATAAAAATCCTGACCACTTTTCTGCCTCCCATGAGGTCAAAGGGTGGTCTTATTGAAAAATGCTTCTAGTGCCGGTTTTTCCTGCATTCTCCCTGATGACAATCTGTTTTGTATTTGCTTACCGTTCTGCTAAGAAAACCTTATGACTCAGGTAATCACACGTTTCGCGCCTTCGCCGACGGGCAAGCTCCATATTGGCTCCGTCCGCACCGCGCTGATCTGCTGGCTGTTCGCGCGCCAGCAGGGTGGCAAATTCATTTTGCGCATTGATGATACAGATCTGGAACGGTCGAAACAGGAATATGTGGATGGCATTTTCGCGGACTTAACGTGGCTGGGCCTTGAATGGGATCAATTGGAATATCAATCCCGGCGCATGGCGCGTTATGATGAGGTGATTGCGCAACTGCAGGCGAGCGGCGATATTTACGCCTGTTACGAAACGCCGACCGAACTGGATTTGAAACGCAAGTCGCAACTCGCACAAGGCAAGCCGCCGATTTACGACCGCGCCGCGCTGCGCATAACAGATGCCGACCGCGTGCGCTATAAAGCTGAAGGGCGCAAGCCGCATTGGCGTTTCAAACTACGCGGCCACGATATCGAATGGCACGACTTCATCCGTGGACCGGTACATTTCGCAGTGGGCAATCTCAGCGACCCCGTGGTGGTGCGCGAAGATGGCCGACCGTTGTTTAACTTTTGCAGTACTGTTGACGATATCGATATGAAGATCACGCGCGTGGTTCGGGGTGAAGATCATGTCACCAACACCGCCTGCCAGGTGCATATGTTTGAGGCGCTGGGCGCGCGGCCGCCGGAGTTTGCGCACCTGTCGCTGCTGGCCGATGCGGAGGGCGGCAAGCTGTCCAAACGGATTGGTTCCGCGTCCGCTGCCGACCTGCGGGATAATGACGGGCTGGAGCCCATGGCGGTTTTGTCGGTGCTGGCCAAATTGGGCTCTTCTGATCCGATAGTTTTGAAGAAAGATTTAAAAGAATTGGCGCAAGATTTTGATTTTTCAAAATTTTCACGCACAATGGCAAAACTGGATATCGCGGATATGGAGCGTTTGAACGCGCAATTACTGCATGAAATGGATTATGTGGCGGCCCAGCCGAAACTGGCGGCGCTCGGGATTCAGTGTGAGGAGGGGTTATGGAATGCCGTTCATGCCAATATCACGCGCCTAACAGATGTGCGGGACTGGCAGGAAATTATTGGCGGCACCATCACCTCCGCCGTGGCGGATGAGGACCGGGAGTTTATTGCCGCCGCCAGTGCGGCTTTACCAGGAGGGGATTTGACGGCGGAGAGCTGGAACGCCTGGACCGTGGCGCTGAAAGAGCAAACGGGCCGGAAAGGGAAGGGGCTGTTCATGCCTCTCCGCCGCGCGATTACCGGCCAGGACCATGGGCCCGAAATGGGGCCGCTGCTGCCACTTATTGGGCGGGACCGGATTTTGGGGCGCCTGGTGGGGTAGATTCCCGCTGCTTCCAAAATGGTACACGTGAAACCTTTATTCCTATTCGGGGCGGCCAGGGAAAAAAGTGACAAACAACCCCATGCGCCGCAGAATCGACCTAATAAAACCGTAGCTTGTATGAAAGTAAAAAATTTCTCCTATTTTCCTATTTTCTATAGTATATGGAATATTAGATAATTGAAGGGAGAATATCATGCCATATAAAAAACGATTTAGTGATACGCAAATTTGGGCTGCGGCACGGTGGGCTGCGGGATGTTTGCATTCAGATCAAAATAATGAGTTGTCAGTAACTGCATTTAAATTGCGTACAATACTGGAAAAGCAACCTGTGCCAAATAAGGGAGAATATGCTCAACGACAAGAAGAGTTATTTACAGATTTAAGACAAAAACTTAATGCTGTGATGCTTTTCTATCGACCTGGTTATACAGAAAAACAAAAAAAGAAATTTGCTTGGGAAGTTGTTAAGGGATTAAGAGAAGAAGCAAAAAGATATCCATTTGTCGAGTTGCGAATTGATACTCATCCAGAGGGGGTGCTGCGAGATGCGGCAATCGCAGCTGGAATTCCTATAGATGATCATTTATTCCCCATTAAAACTACTTGTAGTATTCGTCCCGATGGGAAGGTAATTGTTAAGCAGGGAGAAAAAGAAAGCGTTATATTTTCTGCGCAACAAATGGTTGCGTTAAATCTGCCAGAACCAAATATTTAATAACGCAACCAAAGATTTTCCTTGCTTTCTCGGGGCGGCTGTGGGTATAGTGCTGGCGAGTTTGGATTACTCTTATGTGCATGTGCTGATCCGTCAGCTTGGCCTTATGGCCGCCTAGTGCGATTTCGTATCGCCTTCTTTCACAGTTGAAGAGTTATCAGGGTTTCGCCGCAATCCTGCGGCGCGAACGCTTGGCTTAGCTCATGCCGCGTGCCGTTTTGGCGCGGGGCGAACGACAACTGTTAAGGAAAAAAACATGTCACCCCAATCATCCGCTGTGCTTGCAGCAACCCCAGATTACCCTATGCCCGAGCCCAAAACGTCAGGCTTTGCAGAATTCGGCCTGCCGCCGAAACTCATGCAATCACTGGCGCGCATGAACTTTACCACGCCAACTCCCGTACAGGCGGCGGCGATTCCGCTGGCACTGGCGGGCCATGATATCTTGGGTTCTGCGCAAACCGGAACCGGCAAAACCGGCGCATTCGGTATTCCGTTGGTCGCGAATTTAATGGCGCACGATAGCAGCATGGCGCTGATTATGACGCCAACACGCGAATTGGCGGCGCAGGTTGCCGCGATGATTCAGCAAATGATCCCCGTGCCGAATATCAAATGTGCGCTGCTGATCGGCGGCGAAGCGATGCCGAAGCAGTTCCGCCAATTGCAGGCGAACCCACGCATTATCATCGGCACACCGGGCCGTATCAACGATCATTTGCGTCGTAGTAGTTTGAAATTGGCTAACGCGAGCTTCTTAGTGCTGGATGAAACCGACCGCATGCTGGACATGGGTTTCGGACCACAGATTGATGAGATTATGAAGTTTATGCCTGGCGCGCGCCAGACGATGTTGTTTTCCGCTACGTTGCCCGCGAACATCGTGAAACTGTCGCAAAAATATCTGAATAAACCGGAGCGTATTTCAGTTGGATCGATGACTTCGCCCATCACGAAAATCAAACAGGAAACCCTGAAACTTGGCGATACGGAAAAATACGAACAGCTGATGGCGGAACTGGAACAGCGTACCGGATCTGTGATTATTTTTGTGAAAACGAAACATGGCGCGGACCGTCTTGCGCGCAAACTGTCGGGCGATGAACACGGCGCGGACGCGATTCATGGCGATTTGCAACAGCGCCGCCGCGACCGCGTGATCGCGGAATTCCGCGATAAAAGATTCCGTGTTTTGGTGGCGACGGATGTGGCTGCGCGCGGTCTGGACATTCCGCACATTGAACACGTGATCAATTACGATCTGCCCCAAGTGCCGGAAGATTACATTCACCGCATCGGCCGCACGGCACGGGCCGGGGCCGAAGGTTCCGCCGTGAATTTTGTCACGCCTGCCGAAGCGAATAAATGGCGCGCGATTCATAAGTTAATTTTCGGTCATGCCGAAGAAGGCGACCGCGGGCCTAGTAATGATCGGGGTTCGAAAGGCCGAGGTTCTTCCGGGCGCGGCAGCACGAAACCATTTGGTAAAGCATTCAGCGCGGCACGAAGCGGCGAGGGCGATGCGCGTGGCGAACGTTCCTATGCCAAGGCGCGTCCGTTCGGACAGCATCGCACCGATGAGCGCAAAACATACGAAGGTAAACCGCACGAAAGCAAATCCGCACCACAATGGGATCGTGGCGACCGCAGCGCAAGCAGCGGCCAAACGGATAAACCACGTGGGCCATGGGGCGGCGAACGTGCCGAGCGTTCTTCTGCGGATCGTCCCAGCCGTCCGGCTGGCAGTCATACAGACCGTTTCGCGGGTACGCGCACGGATCGTCCGCCCGGTCGTTCGGAACGTCCAAGTTATGCACCGCGTACTGAAGGTTCCGCAGGCAGAGCAGAACGTCCAGCAGGCGGCCGCACGGATCGTCCAACCGAACGTTCCAGCCGACCTGCGGGAGCCCGTTCTTCTGCTCGTCCAGCTGGCCGGACTGACCGTCCGGCAAGCCGCCCAGGCCAAGGTTTCAGTAAGGGGAAACCTGCGTCAAAAAGATAAATTGTAAAAAATAGGAGCTGTCATCCCGGAAGCTAGCGAGGCTTAGCACGAAGTGCTTAGCGCAGCTGTTATCCGGGATTTCACGACAATTACAGCCTTATTCTTCATGGGATCACACGTCTTCGCTTCGCTGTGCCCGGGAAGACATCACTCAAACCTATCGCTGCCTTCAAGGTCTTCGAAATGGGTGAACTGCCCATCAAAGCGCAGACGGATCGTGCCGATGGGGCCATGGCGTTGTTTTGCGATAATCGTCTCGGCGATGTTTTGCGTTTCCGCTAATTGCACTTGCCAACGCGAATAGCGTTCGTTGAATTTGCCGTCGCTTTCATCCGCTTTGCGTGACGGTTCTTCGCGCGCAAGATAATACTCTTCACGGTATACGAACATGACCACGTCAGCGTCTTGTTCAATCGCGCCTGATTCACGCAAGTCAGACAATTGCGGACGTTTATTGTCGCGGTTTTCGGTTTGGCGAGACAGCTGTGATAGCGCGATTACGGGCACCTGCAGTTCTTTCGCGATGGCTTTCAGTCCGCGCGTGATTTCAGAAATTTCCTGAACGCGGTTTTCGCTGCTGTTTTTGCCGCCGTTGCCGGACATCAATTGCAAATAGTCCACGACAATCATGCCCAGACCCTGTTTGCGTTGCAGGCGCCGCGCGCGCGTGCGGATCGCCATCACAGACAGGCCCGGGGTATCGTCAATGAATAACGGAATTTCCGCAAGGTCGCGCGCCGCCATCGACAATTGCAGCATTTCTTCTTTTTTAATTTCGCCGCGGCGGATGCGCTCCGATGGAATGCGCGCAACAGATGACAAAATACGTGTCGCGAGTTGTTCGGTGGACATCTCGAGGGAAAAGAATGCGACTGGTGCGCCTTCTTTTGGCTTGCCGTCTTTGCCTTTGTCGCTGCGGACATAGGCATGCGCGGCGTTAAAGGCGATGTTGGTTGCGAGCGCGGTTTTCCCCATAGATGGGCGGCCCGCGAGGATAATCAGATCCGACGGATGTAGCCCGCCCATGCGGCGATTGATGTCGCGAAAACCCGTCGTCAGGCCGACGACATGGCCGTCCGATTGATAAGCCTTTTCCGCAATAGCGATGGAATTCGCCAGCGCTTTATTAAACGCGGTAAAGCCGCGTTCAGTTTCGCCGCTCGTGACCAAGTTGAACAGGCGCGATTCCGCTTGTTCGATTAACTGTGTGGCTTCAATGCCGATTTGGGTCGGGTTGGGGCGCGCTTCCTGCGCCATATGCTCGCCGATGGCGAGCAGTTCTCGCCGCAAATATAAATCGTAAACAGCACCGCCGATATCGGCCATACCGATGGTGGTGGTGACGGCGTTTTTTAAACCTTCCAGATATTCCGCGCCGCCGACGTGCGCAAGGTCGTCATCTGCACCAAAATAACCTTTCAGGGTCGTGGGGCTGGCCATTTGGCCTTTGTTAATCAGGCGTTCAAGCGCGGTGAAAATCCGCTGGTGCGAGGGTACGTAGAAATGCTCCGCGCGCAGGAAATCGCCAACCGCATCCAGCACGCGATTATCGAGCAGCAGCGCACCCAGCATTTCCCGCTCCGCCTGTTCATTGAACGGTGGGGCGAGATCCGAACCGCTGCGCGTTGTGGCTGGTAAGTTGGCGGAAAGGGCGACGATATTGCTCATGGATTTGGTTTATCTAACACCACTTGGCGGGTGGGTGGCAAGGACATTTTCTGTATGAAAGTATTAAAAAACTTGCGAAATAGCGAATTTTTTATTATAGTATAATTGTCTTTGAAGAAGATATTTACTAAATTTAAACTTGGAGAATGTATGATGGAAGCAAAAAATAAGGCTGAAATTAAGCCTATCATGTGTAGCTTTTCCGGCCGTGTTAAACATTATGGGTTTAATTATGATCCTTTGGTAGATGGAATGGCTGTTGCTTTTCCTGAAGATGTGGCTGATGGTTTGCCAAATCGCATGGCACATATTCCGCCAGAGCTTGTAAGGCGTCATTCTTTGGATAAAAGAGATGAAATTAAAGGTATTTTTGTATGCAAAAATACTGGCGTTCAGCCGGAGGTTGTATCCATATCGTCAATCGTTCGTAATCCAATACCTTACATTGATGGAATTCCTTATACTGTTTGACATTACTAGAATATTTCCTTTGGTGTGTTGGCTGTGCATGTTACCACCCAAACTCTGTATTCTTTAGAAGAAACGGCCCGTCTCAGGGAGCGAAAATAAACCGATGGTAATTAAATTTCTTGATTTCTGGCACCGCGCCATGATATTTCTGACTGATGGTGCCTATATGCCGTAATCCAATGGAGATTAATTATGTTTAAAAATATTCGATTGGCCTTTGCGATGATCGCAGCGGCGCTGGCATGCGTAACTACAACAGCGCGGGCACAAAAGCCTTTAACAGAACAAGATTTAAATACTACGGCGGAATTATCTGCAATGGTGGCAGGCAAAGTATATACGTCTTTCCGGAAAAAAGCCGAGCCGGATGAAAAACCGGAAGCCACTGCCGATAAAGCACAACGGTACTTGATCGATTTGGCGCGCAAGGCAATCGACAAAAATCCATTACCGCGAACGACGGATGAAGCGTTGGATATTACGCCGCCCAAAGCAAGTGAAGTTGAAAAAATTCTGGCGGCGGCGGAGGTGAGTGATAAGGATGAACCAATAATGAAACCCACGCTATATTCGGCGGCCGCAGCATTGCTCGGACTGATTGATAAAGTAGGGGATTTGCCGAAAGCCGAAAATGAAGTCACGAATATTAAATCAGGGCAGGCATATTTTTATTGGCTTGGCGATCAAACCAATTTTGATTTTTCAGGAGAAATGGTGAAAGCGTTATTGGAAGTGGAAGCCTTTCCGGCTGATTTGAATTTGTTGCGGCTTGCCCGGTCAAAGCGTGAAGGCAAGGGAATGACGCAGACGGAATTTAATGCGGCGATTAATGAGACTGCTCAGCCGTTTATTCGGGTTTTAAAAGGTGAGGCAAATGTTGCAATTTTATCCGATGAAAAAAAACTGGATGCTCTGATTTTTGCGGGTGGGCGGTTCCAGATTCTTCGCCCAGATACTAATCAAACGGAAACAGTTACTTTTCCCGGTTTGCGGAAGAGCTTTAAAACCAACAAAACCGCTGCTGCCGAAGCAATTCAAAGATTTTTCGCAAATGTCAGCAGTGTCCCCTTTATCTAAATTCGAAAACCCAGCGTAAAATCAATAAACTACGCCTTAGCCAGCTAATTATGGCAAAGAAATTCACTTGCAACTATTAAATTTCTTGCCTTTAGAGCACGGAATGCGTTATTTTTTAATGCGGTAATTTTATGCTAAACTTATGGAGATTACTTATGTTTAAGAAACGAAAAGCTGTACCTGTCGGACTTCTGCTAACCACGGCGGCACTTTTTTTATCGTATTTGCCAAGTGCAAAGGCCCAGCAGCCGACAAGTCAGGATTTAAATGAGCTCGCATTTTCCTGTATCGTAAGAATTGATCAGGTATATTCCGACTTTAAAGCGAAATACCCAACCGCGACGCCACAAGAAATTGCAGAAAAGGTAGAAAAGCAGTTTCTAAATGATGCATATGAAGGAGCCATAAAGGAACCCGCTGATATATCGGCTCAGAATTTTTACACTGTTAAACCACCGGTTGACCTAAAAAATTCCGGCATAAATTATTCGCTTGTATGCTTTGTCGCTGCTAAAGCGCTAAAAATTAGCGGTAATTTGCCTAAAGAACTTTTGCAAGATGTGGGGGCGACAAACTATATTCAACAAGTGAAGAAAGGGACCCATTTTGCCTTCTCTGAACCTGATATGAGGACCATATTAGAAAATTATGTTTATCCTGGTCACGGCTTCTTAAATGCCGTTATAAATCAAAAACGGATCCCGATTTATGTTTTTGCAGCTCGTGGTTTCATTGGCGCGATTGTTGATCAAAAAATGTCAGAGAATCAGACCAATGCATTAATGGAAAGCGTGCAAGCCCCGGCTATGCAGGCTGTTTTGGATGATCCTGAAAAACATCCAATTTCTGATCTACCCGGATTTGCAGGGTTTGGGCCGCAGCGAGCTGCAGCGATTATGTTAGGTGGTTCTTTTAAGCAGCCCAATAGTAAAGATTTAATTTTACCAGGTTGGGGTAAGGTTTCTGAAGGGAAAGATAAGGGTAAAAATGTTGCAGCAGTGGTTAACAGTGAGTTTTTAGCGCAAGTTAAACAGAAAGCATTTCGCCCAACTTTAAGCCCATAGGGTGACACAGTCATGGCGGTCTTATATGATGCTGCTATGACTTATAGTGAAAAACTGCGAATTTCCTGGGAAGATGCGGCGGCGCTGGCGGAAAAACTAGCGGCGGAACTAATGCCGCGACGGGATGAATTCCGCACCATCATCGCCATTACGCGCGGCGGCATGGTGCCCGCCGCGATCGTCGCGCGGCGGCTGGATATTACCTATGTCGATACCGTCGGCATCAGCAGTTATGAAGATAAAGTTCAGGGGCAAGTGCGTGTCATTAAAACCGTGCCCGGCAATGGCGAAGGCTGCCTCGTGATTGATGATCTCGTCGATCGCGGCACCACAGCACAAACGGTGCGGCAGCTTTTGCCCAAAAGCTTTATCGCGGTGTTGTATTCGAAACCGTCCGGCCGCCCATTTGCCGATTTGGCAATGAAAGATATTCCACAAGACGTTTGGATCGAATTTCCGTGGGAGTAGGCAAGGGCAAGTTTTAATAAAATTGCCGAAAGGACATCATCACATTTTTATGATTTGATTTTTAATATGGTGAATGCCGTCTGAGAATCAGAACCTCAGCCCGATCTGGGTAAAAATTGTGCGCGTCATAGGCGGATGTATCCTTGCTTTCTTTGCACTTGTAATTTGCTTTGCAATTATTCTCAGCATCAGCGCCAATTGGATAAAAAAACCATTGGCCAAAATGGCGTCCGCATCGGTGCAGCGCGACATTCGTATTAATGGTGATTTGCGCATTAATTTCTTTTCCGCGAATCCGCAAGTTATTGTTGAAGGCCTGACGATTGGCAATCCGGATTGGGCGCAGCAAGAACAAGGCATGGCTGCTATAAATAGAATCGAGGTGAGTTTTAAATTATTATCTTTATTCACGGGCAACATCGTTATGTCAAATTTGATTCTGGAGCACCCAAATGTTGTTTTAATGCGACAGGAAGACGGGAAGGCGAATTGGATCTTTAGTAATGGCGATCAACAAAGCGAAAATGAAAATAATTCAACAAAATTGCCTGTTATCCAACACCTAATAATTAATAATGGTAAACTATCCATTCATGATGCCATTAAAAAACTAACTTTTGCAGGAACGTTTCGATCATCAGAAAATGCCGCGCCGGGACAAGAATTTCAATTGAGCGGCGAAGGTAAATTAAACGACAAGCCGATGAATTTTAATTTGGCCGGACCATCGTTGTTAAATCTGCTGCCCAAACAGCCATACGTTTTTCAAACTTATATTAAATTCAATGCAACGGAAGTCCGCGTGAACGGAACCATCCCTAAACCGTTTGATCTGGATATCTTCGATGCGAAATTGGATTTAAAAGGTAATGATCTCGCGGATTTATATTACTTGACAGGTTTGGCGCTGCCCAACACGCCACACTATCATGTGCAAGGTGATTTGCATCATGAAGGCCAGGAATTTCATTTCAGCAATTTTGATGGCACGTTGGGCGGCAGCGATTTAACCGGCGATTTGAAAATTGAAACGGGCGGTAGGCGGCCCAAAATTATTGCGGACCTGAAATCCAAATTGCTGGACTTTAAAGATTTGGGCGCCCTGTTTGGTGGCACGGCTGCAGGATCCAATCAGATTAATGCAAAAGGGGAGGCGGTAACCATTGCGCCACGTTTTCTGTTGCCAGATGCACCGCTGCAGGTGAACCGTGTGCGCAGCATGGACGCGGAAGTGCATTATAAATCTGAAGCGGTGAATGCGCCGGGCCTGCCATTGAAACAGGTTCTGCTCGATTTTTATTTAGATGATGCGATTTTAAAATTCCAGCCCTTTGCCTTGACTTTGCCGCAAGGGCGCGCGGAAGGCACCGCGCAAATCAATGCCCAACAAGATGTACCAGTGGTTGATGTGGATGTGCGCCTGACCAATGCACATCTAGAAGATTTTGCAGGTAATATAAAACCGCCACCCTTGGAGGGAGCATTTTCCGCGCGTGCGAAATTGCATGGCGTGGGAGATTCCGTTCACCGTGCTGCTTCGACTGCCAATGGTGAAATCACTTTTGTCGTGCCGCAAGGCAAAATGCGCCGCGCCCTGGCTGAGTTGATGGGCATCAATATTGATGTCGGCGGCAGTGAATTATTGACAGGTGATGAAAGCAAAACCGCGCTCCGTTGCGGCATTGCGGATTTCAAGACTCAAGGCGGCATCATGACGGCGCAAACCATTGTACTGGATACCGGCGTGGTGCTGACGACCGGCAGCGGCACCGTGAATTTGAAAAACGAAACCCTGGACGTACGGTTAAAGGGTGAGCCGAAAGAAGCGCGCCTGGTTCGTTTGCGAACGCCGATTTTGGTGACGGGAACCTTGCTCAAACCATCGGTTGGCATTGATCCAGCGGCAGCGGCAGCGCAAACAGGTATTGCGGCGGCGCTGGGCGTATTTCTAACTCCCATTGCTTCTATTTTACCGTTTATTAGCCCAGATTTGGCGAATGATGCCAACTGCAATGCCTTGATGAAGTCAGCGAAAAGTCAGGGCGTGCCAAACGTGCCGACCAATATCGCCCGGCCATCAAAGAAAGATTAATTATTCCCCAATGGCGGACAGGCGGTCGGCCTGATCTTCGGTAATCAGGGCATTAATAATTTCTTCCAAACCATAGCCCGCGAAAATTTGCTCCATCTGGTGCGAGGTAAAATTAATGCGGTGATCCGTCACGCGCGACTGCGGAAAATTATAAGTACGGATGCGTTCGGAACGGTCACCGGAACCGACCTGGAGTTTGCGCGATGTCGCCTGCGCCTTGGCTGCCGCTTCACGCTGGGTTTCATAAATTCTTGCGCGCAACATTTTCATCGCCTTAGCGCGGTTTTTGTGCTGCGACCGTTCTTCCTGACAGGCGATCACGGTGCCCGTGGGAATATGCGTGATGCGCACGGCAGAATCGGTTTTATTCACGTGCTGGCCGCCGGCACCGCTGGCGCGGTAGGTATCTACACGTAAATCGCTTTCGTTAATCACCACATCGGTTTCTTCGGCTTCGGGCAGAATGGCGACAGTGGCGGCGGAAGTGTGAATGCGGCCCTGCGATTCCGTTTTCGGCACGCGCTGGACGCGGTGCGCGCCGGATTCAAATTTTAAATTCGCAAACACGTTGGTGCCGGAAATAGTCGCGATGGCTTCCTTGTATCCGCCCTGTTCGGCCTCCGTCATTTCTTCGACGGTGAATTGCCAGCCTTTGTGGTCGGCATAGCGGCGGTACATTTCAAATAATTCGCCCGCGAACAATGCGGCTTCTTCGCCGCCGGTGCCGGCGCGCACTTCGAGGATCGCATTTTTCGCATCAGCTTCATCGCTCGGCAGCAGCGCGAGTTTAATTTCATGTTCTAATGCGGGCAGGCGCGCGCGAATGAGATCCAATTCGCCCTGCGCAAGTTCTTTCATTTCTGGATCGGATAACATGGCCTCGTTATCCGCGCGGTCGCGTTCGAGTTTTTGCAGTTCGCGGATTTTTTCGACCACGGGTTCCAGCTCCGCCCGTTCCTTGCCCAGCCGCATGAGGTCGGCGGGTTTCAAGTCGGGCTGCTGCAATTGCGCGTCGATTTGCGTGAACTGCTTTTCAAGACCGGATAGTTTCTCGTATAGGGACATGGGGCTCAGAATCTCAAACTAAGGCGCTGTTTTAAACGGATAAATGGCGAAATGCCATGGAAAATTGATTTTTTCTTGCAAAAATTGCAACTTTTAATGTACACTTACAGGTATGCCATCGGAAGATTTTGACCATTCAGATTTTGATCGACTGCAAGAAATTGGTGAAGAGCATGGCCTTAAACTTCTTAAAAGGCCCTATAACCCGCTTTGTGAATCATACCCTCATCCTTGTGATACTGCTTTAACGCGGTTTTTGAAAAGTTTATCGGAAGATGATATGTCGCGTCATGCAATCATGACGGCAAGATATGTTTTTAATGAAGGTGAGCCCATGATTTATAGGGGCGTAGAAGGGCAAAGAGCATTTTTGTTGGAAACAATAAATTCTGGTAAATTAATAAGGATAGATTGCAACACACATCCAAATATAGAATGGATGCGCCCTGAAGTATCCTAAATGCTGCAGCCCTTTAAGACCATTGGCTTTAAAGGAGAAGCAAAAGTTTTTATTGAATCAATTCCAAGATACTTGGAAATGAATATTGCCATTAAGCTTGGCTACGCTACACAATCGGAGTTAGACGAATGGGTCGAATATAATCAGCCCATCATCGGACAAAGAGATAACTTAAAATTTGATGATATTTATCGGGCATGTCAATCTGACATTGATATCGGAATTGCTGAGGCAAACGCTGAGCAGTTTGGTCTTATTTTTTTACCCTGTGGAATACGTCAAATAGTAACCGGAGATGCAGGTTGTATGCAAATACTTGATGGAAATAGACCTTATGGCCAAAAGCCTTATAATAAATGGGAAGAAGGCTATCAGTTATGGAGAGAGCAACGTGCCTATCGTGCGTATATAGATCAATATAGCACTATGCCGCCATTATCCTGTTTGCAAAAAGTTCAAGTTGCTTCAATTAGACCAGCAAAATTAGAGTACCATTAAATTAAACCGCCACCGTTTCCGCCGCCTCAATCTCGCGCGCTTTTTCCTCAATCAGCGCCACCATGTGTTCAACGATGTCAGCGTTTTGCAGGCGATGCGCGGGGATGCCTTTCAGGTAGACTTGGTGCGTACCCGCGCCGCCGCCGGTGAAGCCGACGTCGGTCAGCTTGGCCTCTCCCGGGCCGTTGACGACACAGCCGATGATGGAAACGCTCATCGGCGTCGTGATGTGCGCGGTGCGTTCCTCGAGCGCGGCGACGGTTTTGATCACGTCGAATTGCTGACGCGCGCAGGATGGGCAGGCGATGATATTCACGCCGCGTGCGCGTAGGCCGAGCGATTTCAGCATATCAAAACCTGCATGAATTTCTTCCATCGGATCGGCCGAGAGCGAGACGCGGATGGTATCGCCGATGCCGTCCCACAGCAGCGCGCCCAGGCCGATGGCGGATTTAATCGCGCCGGTGCGCAGCCCGCCTGCCTCGGTAATACCCAGGTGCAGCGGGTAATCGCATGAGGCCGCGAGCAAGCGGTAGGACGCCACCGCTAGGAAAACATCCGACGCTTTCACGCTGATTTTGAAATTGTGGAAATCTTCGTCTTCCAGATGTTTGGCGTGGTTGAGTGCGGATTCCACCAGGCCTTCGGGACATGGTTCACCGTATTTTTCCTGAATGTATTTTTCCAAACTGCCGCCATTTACGCCGATGCGGATAGAGCAATTGTAATCCTTGGCCGCCTTGACGACTTCGCGCACGCGGTCTTGGCCGCCGATATTGCCGGGATTGATGCGCAGGCAGGCCGCGCCGGACTCCGCGGCCTCAATACCGCGTTTGTAATGGAAATGGATGTCGGCGACGATAGGCACGGGGCTTTCGGCCACGATTTCTTTGAGCGCGCGGGAGGAGTTTTCATCCGGGCATGACACGCGCACGATATCTGCGCCCGCCACCGCCAGTTTTTGGATTTGTTCAATCGTCGCTTTAACATCGGTGGTTAAAGTATTGGTCATGCTTTGCACCGTAATCGGCGCGCCGCCGCCCACGGGCACTTTGCCTACCATAATTTGTCGCGATGGCCGGCGGTTGATCGTGCGGTAGGGGCGTAATTCGCTATTGAGAGACATTGGGTTTGGTCATCATGCCCAGGGTTTGCGATAGATTTTCTGGGGTCAGCGGGACATTGCGCAATACAGTGCCGGGCGCGCCAGACGGTGTGATGTTCTGGGTGTCGATATCAAAATTCAGGCCGGATAAATTGCCGGTGGTCAGCGTCAGGCCTGCATCCGGTGGTACGCGGTAATAATCACCGGGACGCATGACACGAGAGAAAACCACTTGGCCGTCGGCTGCGCGCACTTGCAGCCAACTGTCCTGTACGGCGGTAATCGTCACGCGCGTTGCAGTTGGTGCGCCATAAGCGATACCAGTTTGCGGGGGATGTGGCGTAGTTGATTGGGCTGGCTGAACGGCGGCTGGTGCGGGCACGGCTGATGTTGTAGTTGTCGCAACTGGCGCTGGGGTTGATGCGACGGGTGCAGTCGGAGTTGCGACCGTGGGTTGCGCTTCTGGCGCTGGAGTCTCCAACGGCGCGGGCGGCACGGCTTCCGGTTTTTGGCGCGGATGGCCGGCGGCCCACAAAATATAAATTAAAAACAGGCCGACCAAAACACCGCCAATGATTTTAAAATTCGGTGTTTGATTATCGTCAATCGGCTGCGGCATATCCAGTTCCGGCCTACGCGGGCCGCCGCGGAATTCACGCTTGAATTGCAGCGCCGTCGCTGCGCCGTCCAAACCCAAATAAGCCGCGTAACTGCGAACGAAACCCTGCGCGTAAACGAGTTCAGGCAAATTTGACCAATCAGAATCTTCTGCTGCTTGTAAATAGAGACGGCGAATTTTTAAAATGTTTGCGATTTCTTCGATACTTTGTCCGCTCGCTTCGCGTGCCGCACGTAAAGTTTGCGCAACAGAATTCAGGTTGGCTGGAGCGGGTTGCCCATCAGGTACGCGGCGGCGCGGCGGACGCGGTAAGGGCGGAGGGGCAGTTTGCGGTTCAGACATTAAAAACTCCTATTTTGGGGGCGTATACCCTATCCCACCAGGGGCGGCGGCGTTTGGGGCAATGGCGGCAAGTCCACGATGTGGTCTTTCGCAAAGGCCCTTAGCGCCGCACGGTAATCCTGAACGGGAGCGATGTCTAGAATTTGATGCATAAAATCACGTATTTCCTGGACGGAAAGGCTGCACACCATGGACTTAATCGCGGGCAGGGCGGGTGCCGACATAGAAAAAGACGTAATGCCGACACCCAACAGCGCCAGAACTTCCAGCGGTCGTCCACCCATTTCACCACACAATGACAGTGGAATGTTCGCGGCGATACAGGCGCGCGCAATCTCGCGCAGCATTTTTAAAAATCCATGGCATAGGGGATCAAAGACGCCCTGCAAATGCGATGCGCCCCGATCTACACCATAAGTATATTGAAACAGGTCGTTGGAACCAATGGAAACAAAATCAACTTCGCCTAACAATTCATCCATTTGCCACATGAGTGAGGGCAATTCCAGCATCACGCCAAATAGGATTTCTTTTGGCATGGGAATGCCTTGGCGCGCGCAATTTTCACATTCCAAATCGAGCACACGCCGCGCAGATTGTACTTCGCCCACCGCTGCCACCATCGGCAGCATGATGCGGAGCGTCCGTCCATTGGATGCCATCATCAATGCGCGGAACTGATGCCGCAGTAACGTAGGACGGTCCAGACCGACCCGGATGCCGCGCCAGCCCATTGCCGGGTTATCTTCGGGCAAATGGGGCAGATAGGGAAGTTTTTTATCTGAACCAATATCAAGCGTGCGGAAAACGACAGGTTTGTTTCCAGCCTCCATCATCACGCGTGCGTAAATTTGCGATTGTTCATGTACTGACGGATAGCGGCCGAGCGCGATAAACGGAACTTCGGTGCGATACAAGCCGATACCGTCCGCATCCAACGCGTTTAAATCGGGGAGATGGCTCAGCAAGCCAGCGTTAATGTTTAGGGCTACATGTACGCCATCCTGTGAAATCGCCGGGCCATGTGGTGCTGTTGGCATGCTGGCTAGCGCAGCCTGCGCGGCGAATTGACGCTGTTCGGTGGTTTCAATTAATTCCTGGGGCGGGTCGATATAAAACTGTGCATCGTCGGCATCGACGATAACCACATCACCATCTTCAACTTGCGCCAACAGATTTTTGCATTGCCCCATTACCGGCACGCCCATAGCACGCGCCATGATGGTGACATGCGAGGACGGCGATCCAGCCTCGAGCGCAATACCGCGCACAAAAGACATATCATAGGTGAGCAAATCTGCCGCGCTAATATCCTGCGCGATTAAAATGGTGCCGCCGGATAATTCCGCCACGGCGCCGTCATCGCCGAGCAGCAAATGAATAAGACGTTGTGAAACATCTACAAAATCCTGTGCGCGTTCTTTCAGGTATAAGTCCGTTGCATGCGACAGGCGTGCCGTGGTTTCATCCTGCACGGCTTGAATGGAGGCTTCGGCGGTGAGGCCTTGAACGATACGGTCGTGAATTTTTTTTAGCCAGCCGCGATCAGCGGCGAAGAGGCGGTAGGTTTCCAGGATTTCGTATGAGGCGGAATTTTCTGTGGTACCGGAAAGCAGGGTATCAAAATTTCCTTGCAGACGATCCAGAGCCGTATCAAAGCGCGCACGCTCTGCTGCAACGTCATCTGAAACAAAATTTTGAATGATGGCTTTGCGCACCAGTCGCACTGCACGGCCGATGGCGATGCCGTGATTAAAACAAATCCCGGGCACCCGCACGGGCTCCAGACTGGCGGAACCGCTGGTAATGATCTCATCCCGGCTGACCAATGCAGAACTGGCGACCAATTCCGTCACTAGCATCGCGACGGTCGTTAAAATTTCGATCATGTCCAGTGCAAATTCCTGGTTGCGGCGGGATTGCACGACCAGGACGCCGCGCGTTTTATGATCGCGCAGCAAAGGCACGCCGCAAAAACCATGATAAATTTCTTCACCCGTTTCAGGGCGGAAAGCAAAACGCGGATCATCTGGGGCGTTCTTGAGATTCAGCGGTCTTTGAGTTGCAGCAATCTCCCCCACCAACCCCTCCCCCACCTGAAGGCGAGTGACATGAATGGCCTCTGCGCGTAAACCGTGGCTGGCGAAAAGCTCCAACACATCACCCGCGCGTATAATGTAAATGGAGCATACATCCGCTTTTAGTTCCAAGGCGATCAAATCGGTGATGCGCTGTAGTTTCTGATGCGTATCCAGCGGCCCCGCCATAACATCGCGCAGATGCGGCAAAAGGCGTGCCACTACCCGTACCAGGGATCCACCGCCCGGCCATGGTATGATTTTTTGAATCGCATTTCCCAGCACGCCCGTGGGAATAGCATGCGTCACTGCTAACCGAAAGGATTTTGATGCCAAATTTCTTGGTAATTAGGCTTTGGCCTGCAGTGCCAGCGTGGCAAGGGTTTGTGTGAGCAGTTCCGCGATAATATCCGCGCAAGGTTCAATTTTCTTCACCATGCCGACCGACTGCCCCGCCATGACGGAGCCGGTTTCAACGTCGCCATCAACCACGGCGCGGCGCAGCGCGCCCGCCCAGAAATGTTCGATTTCCAATTGTGCAGCCTTCATATCCAGTTCGCCGCTGTCGTATTTTTTAATCACGGTCCGTTGTGCATCCGCGAATTTTTTTGTGCCGTTATTTTGCACGCCGCGCACGGGAATGACGGGAAAACGCGGATCGATTTGTATGGAGGGCGTTGCATCGCGCGCCTCAGCTTTAATAAAAGCGTTTTTAAATTTCGGATGGGCGATACATTCGGTCGCGCAAACAAAACGCGTACCGAGCTGTACACCCGATGCGCCCATTTCCAGATATTGCGCGATGGCTTCACCACGGCCGATACCGCCCGCGACAAACACCGGAACTTCTTTTACGTAGGGCAGAATTTCTTGTGCCAGTACTGATGTGGAAACGGGGCCGATATGTCCGCCAGCCTCATGTCCTTCAATCACCAAAGCATCAACGCCTGACTTAATTAATTTTTTCGCGAGAACCAGGGCGGGGGCAAAAGCGATAACTTTACAGCCGTAGTCTTTGAGTTTTTTAATGGAGGCCATTGCCGGCAGGCCGCCTGCTAGGACAACGTGTGAAATTTTTTCCTCACCACACACAGCAATTAATTCGCTCAGCTTTGGATGCATTGTAATTAAATTCACCCCAAACGGCTGCGCGGTTTTTTCACGCGTCTTTTGAATCTCAGCACGTAGAATTTCTGGCGGCATTGAACCGCTTGCCAAAACGCCAAATCCACCCGCGCCCGAAATGGCGGCGACCAGATTGGCTTCAGACACCCATGTCATGGCGCCGCCCAGGATGGCATATTTGCTGCCCAAAAATGCGGTGCCGCGCGACCATAATTCATCCAATCGGCGCTGGGCATATTCTTCCGGCATAAAGCGCCGCAGCACATGGAGCAAGGTAGGCATGAATTCTTGCAGTTGCGGCCAATGGGCGTCCGGCAATTCCGGCCAGCGGATGTCAAACGGTAATTTGGGCAAATTGATTTGTCGCGGCAGCGACTTTGCACGCGTGCGGATATCTTCTAGGTCAAGTTTCGGCAGATTCAACATCGCCGCATTCTAACCCGATACGGGTGAAAGTAAAAGTAATTTATTCGGCCGAATCAAGCCCATAGGCTGTATGCAGTGCGCGTAGCGCTAATTCTGTATAGGCGTCTTTAATTAGCACGGAAACTTTGATTTCCGACGTCGAAATAACCTCAATATTTACGCCTTTTTCAGCCAAGACTTCAAACATTTTCAGCGCCACACCTGCATGCGATTTCATGCCCACACCGATGGCGGAAATTTTGACGATGTCGCTGTCGGTATGAATGGCTTTGAATCGCAAACGTCCGGCGGTGCGTTCCTCTTCAAAAATCCGCACGGCGGCAGATAGGTCACGTTTGCCGACGGTAAAGGTCATGTTTGTAATCGCATCCGCGCCGATGGCCACGTCTTGGACGATCATGTCGACAATGATGCCAGCTTTGGAAAGCGGTGAAAAAACCGCCGCCGCTAAGCCTGGTGCGTTATGCACACCTTCCAGGGTAATTTTTGCGTCGTCGCGCGAAAACGCCAAACCGCTGACCAATTCTTTTTCCATGATTTCATCCTCGTCTGAAATAAGTGTGCCGGGCAGATCCGAACCAATCTCAGGTGCAAAAGTGGACAGCACCTGTACGCGGACGCGATGGCGCATCGCCATGGCGACCGATCGCACCTGTAAAATTTTGGCGCCCACCGATGCCAGTTCCAGCATTTCTTCGAACGAGACACGCGGGACTTTGCGCGCGCGCGTCACGATACGCGGATCGGTCGTATAAACACCGTCCACGTCGGTATAGATATCGCAGCGCTCCGCCTTTAATGCCGCCGCCAGTGCAACCGCCGAGGTATCACTGCCGCCGCGGCCCAGGGTAGAAATGCGGCCACCGTCGGACAAGCCTTGGAATCCGGCGACAATCGGAATTTCGCCGTCTGCCATGCATCGCATCAGATCCGCAGTTTGAATGTCAACAATGCGCGCGCGGCCATGCTGGGTGTCCGTGACAATCGGCACTTGCCAGCCCAGCCAAGACCGCGCCTTTAACCCATATTTTTGCAGCGCGAGGGCGAATAGACCTGCAGTAACCTGTTCACCCGACGCTACGATGCTGTCATATTCGCGCGTATCATGGTCGGCGGTGATGGCATCGCAATAAGCGACCAATTGATTGGTAACACCTGACATTGCGGAAACGACGACGGCGAGCTGATGGCCGCGATCAAATTCCGCCTTGGTTTTTTCGGCCGCCTTTAGGATGCGATCAATATCGCCTACCGATGTGCCGCCGAATTTTTGAACGATTAATGCCATGGTTTTTCCAGTGGTTCTTTGGTAAATCAGATAGTATGGGAAATCAAGCCAGAAGCCCCAAGGGCTCAAGGGTCGCCGCCGAAGTCGCACAGTTTGATGCTGTAGGTGGCGATTGGTGGAATGAACAGGGGCCGTTTAAACCGCTGCATCTGCTGAATCCTGTGCGGATGGAATATTTGGTTGGGCAAATGGGGCGAATAGAAGGCAAGCGGATTTTAGATATCGCCTGTGGCGGCGGGTTGGTGTGTGAACCATTGGCGCGGTTGGGCGCGCAGATGACGGGCATTGATACCAGCGGGAATGCGATTGCTGCCGCGCGCGCCCATGCGGCGGCGCAAGGTTTCGAAATTAATTATCAATGTTGTGCGTTGGAAGAATTTTCGCCGCGGCAAAAATTTGATGTGATTACCGCACTGGAAATTTTAGAACATGTGTCAGATCCAACTGCCTTTGTGAAATCTGCTACAAAATTATTAAAATCAGGGGGAATGATGATTTTTTCTACCATTAACCGTACGGCGAAATCCCTGCTGCTGGCAAAAATCGCGGCAGAGGATATTTTGAAAATCGTGCCGCACGGTACACATAATTGGAGCAAATTCGTTCACCCGTCTGAACTGGCCGCAGCTTGTGAGGCCGCTGGCCTACAAGTAAGAAATATCACGGGCTTGGCTGTGAATCCCTTGCGTGCGGGTGCGGCGGTGTTTGCGCTCTCGCGGGATGTTAGCGTTAATTATTTTTTAACCGCTTCAGCCTAAATTTCCAGCTGCGTCATCCATGCCCAACGCACGCAATTTACGCTTGCGCTCACGGGCCTTGCGCGCAGTCATGGCTTCTTGCGTCGCGGTGCCGCCCAAAATTTGACCTTTTGAATCGCGCATGGCTTCTTCCAATTCCTTAATCAGGGTTTCTTCGCGCTCAATTTCGCGGCGGTCTAATGGCTTTTCTGAACGGATTTCACGCACCAATCGATCTGTCAAAACCGCGCGTGACAGCGGCAACCCACGCGCCGCAAAAACTTCGCGCAAGGGAATAAGTAAAGCGTTATCAATGGATTTGGTGAATTGCTTGTTACCATAAATCACCTCAGTCAGCCGCAGCAGGAATTCATAAAAGTTAAACTGTTTGCCGAGCAGGTCCGTTAAAACTTCGGGGAAGCATAAAAAATCTGCCAACCATTCATCGAGCCAGGTGCGTAACTGGTCATTTCCCGCCTGCGCAAACCAGTTGATAATTGCGCTGACCTTCTGTTCGCGCGCATTATATTCTCCGGTTTGAAAGTGAAATGCCAATAGATAATTGAAATCCATGGGGGCATTGTCTTTATTATTGCGCAACAATGCCGCATGCGTGGTGTTGATTTCATCCGGTAAAAATCCGGGTAGGCTTTTGCGCATTTCTATAAACTTTTTAGCGCGCGTTTGAATTTGACTATAGAATTCCATTAATTCATCAATACGCTGCTGCTTTGGAATATTTTTGCGCCGTGCCTGGGCCGCGCCAACCTGGTGAAAGGCGGCCGAATATAAACTGTTAATCTCATCAAATTTTTTCTGGTAACTTTGACTGTGCAAAAATTCTAGCGGCGTAATTTGAAATTTATCCAAAAATATTTTCAACAGCCGTGCCATAGCCATGCGTGCGGGGAGATCAAAACAATCTCCTGCGGTCTTGCATAGCGGTGCGGTATCGGGATTGCCGGTTAAGGTTATAGGCGTTTCCCGCGTATCGCGCATTTGGATGAAAATTTCACCTTCGCGCTTATTCCCGATCACTGAAACTGTTTGCTTCATAATTTTCGCGCCAGTTAAATCCAAATCAGTGCGCATCAGGCGCTGCAATACTTCGTGGGCCTGTTCCTCCTCTTCGGCGGCGGCCTCAATCACCCAGCGCCCCTCGCGCTCAACTTGAATTTCAAAGCTAACTTTACTGAACATCCCAGGCTTTCTATAGTGGCGGGGAAAAATAGCAAACCTACAGATTCGTGCCAACCATGACCTTTGTCGTTCTCGATGCCTGCATCAAATGCAAATACACCGATTGTGTGGAGGTGTGCCCGGTCGATTGCTTTTATGAGGGCGAAAATATGCTGGTAATCAACCCTGATGAATGTATCGACTGCGGGGTGTGTGAGCCGGAATGCCCGATCAATGCCATTGTGCCGGATACCGACGGCCCGGCGGCGAAGTTTTTGGAATTAAACCGGGAATATTCCATGGGGGCCTGGCCGAATTTGACGCGCAAAAAACCTGCTTTGCCGGAGGCGGAAGAATTTAAAAATGTGTCGGATAAGTACCCTGATCATTTTAGTGCGGAGCCGGGCGAGGGGGATTAAAATGGCAACTCTAGTCGTTCGGGAAATGCAGCACATTTGGAATTTTGTTGATCAGGGATTTTTTTACATGCCATCTGAATTCTCTCTGCTAAAGTGCTAGAGTAACTGAATGATGCAATGGTTTGTTCTAAAAACCTGGTTTCAAAAGCCAAACCAAAAGACCCCCCCATATTATAGTCATTTTCCGGCAATATAGCGCGTGAATTAAGTCCATCTGCAATGATCAGAAATTGATCATTCATTCCACACATCTGTTCCACTGTTATCGTATTTGCGCTCCCGCTGCCAATAGACCATACGATTTTTGCGTTGCTGCATTTTAATCTATCATTCCAACTTGTTAAGTTTTGCGCGGATGTACTAAACCATAACCCACCCAATTCCGATTCAGGAATAAGTTCAAAGTCCGGATCCTCTATATCAATAGGGCAGGCACCGACTTCCGCCCTTTTTTTATCAAATATAAACTTATTATTGTGTGGCAAAAATATATCAGCGGGGCTTGGCTGATATACAAAACAGCTTATTACCATGTCTGTCTGATTGGTTTCTTTTAAAAAATCACGGCCATAACCCAGGTTAACAACATCAATGACAAAATCATCACAAAAAACTATACCTAACTCCTCCAAGCCAGTTAGCAATCGGGATATCTCCACTATATCTGGTGATGATAAGATGCCATTTTTTCCCGCATTTTTATCACGCCGGTCGAAATATGCTCCTACGGCAGTGATATGGCGAATTTGTGTTGGGCTAGGTGCACAAACAGTTCCGGCAGAAGTGCATCCACGACGAACGGCTTCTGCTAAAATATTTTCTCTAATATATGTATCTTTATCATAAAATTGCATATTTTTTTATAATTAAAGAACTGAACCAAACGCAAGCTTTTTAAATACTTGCAAAGTATAGGTTATTTCTTTTCTCGCTTTTCTAACAACAGCCAAACTGGCGTGGCGACGAAAATGGATGAATAGGTTCCCACCAGAATGCCGAAGATTAAGGCGATAGTGAAATTGCGGATCACTTCGCCGCCAAAGACAAACAGCGAAAGCAGAACCAATAATGTGGTGCCCGAAGTCATCATTGTCCGGAACAGGGTTTCATTCAGCGCGATATGGGCGATTTCCACAAACGATTTGGATTTATATTTGCGCATGTCCTCGCGGATGCGGTCAAAGACGACAACGGTATCGTTCAAAGAATAACCGGAAATTAGCAACACTGCTGCGACAGTGGAGAGGTCGAAATCCAAATGGAAGATGGCGAAAAACCCAAGCGTCAGTACCACGTCATGGATCAACGCGGTAATGGCGGCGATGGAAAAGCCGCGGTCAAACCGGAACCATAAATAGGCGAGCGTGCCGCCAATCGAAAGCAGTACGGCATATAGGGATGTTTTAATCAGCTCACCACCAACTTGCGGGCCAACGGCTTCAATGCGGCGATATTCAGAAACGCGGTCGGTGAAATGCGTGCGGATCGCGGCAATTGCGGTTTGGTTACCTGCGTCGCCGCCGGGTTGCTGCGGGATGTGGAACATCACGTCGGATGCATCGGCGCCGACCTGTTGCAGCGTAATTTGGCCGAGGTTTAAGGCATTTAATTCCGTCCGCAGCTCGGCGACATCGGGCGCGGTTTCGAATTTGGCTTCGATCACTAAGCCGCCTTTGAAATCGATGCCAAAATTTAGACCGGGCGTGAAACATAGTATAATTGAAATCAACACCAGAATGGATGATATCATGATTGCCACCCATCGTAACTTCAAAAAATTGATATTGGGATTATCGGGGATCAGACGAATGGGTTCAAACATGATTAACTCGTTTTCGTAAAAGGCAATTGTTTGGGACGGGTTGCGCTGAACCAGGCCATCAGCATTAGGCGCGTCAGCCAAACGGCGGAGAAGAGCGATGTGATAACGCCAATTACGAGCGTTACGGCAAATCCGCGCACGGGCCCGACGCCGAAAGACATGAGCGCGAGGGCAGAAATAAAGGCAGTCAGGTTTGTATCTACTACGGCCGACATGGCGCGTGCATAACCGGCATCAATCGCGGCCAATGGTGTGCGGCCGTTCAAATATTCCTCACGGATGCGTTCGAAAATCAGCACGTTGGCATCGACGGCCATCCCGATCGTTAAAACCATCCCCGCGATACCAGGTAGGGTCAGCGTCGCCTGGAATAATGACATCACCGCGAAAATGAAAATCATATTGGCAAAGAGTGCGGCAACGGCGAACAGACCCCATAGCGCATAAGATACAATTACCAAAACACTGACCAAACCCATCCCGATGAGCGATGCATTCCGCCCGGCCAGAATGGAATCGGCGCCGAGCGTCGGACCGACGGTGCGTTCTTCAATAATTGTTAGCGGTGCGGGCAGGGCGCCGGCGCGCAATAATAATGAGAGATCATTCGCGCCTTGGGTATCAAAGTGGCCGGAAATTTGCCCCGCACCACCCGTAATCGGTTCGCGAATGACGGGCGCAGAAATGATTTTATCATCCAGCACGATGGCGAAAGGCTTGCCGACATTCTGTGTGGTGACGTCGGCAAAACGCCGCGCGCCCACGGCATCAAATTCAAAACTTACTACTGGCTGGCCGTTTTGATCAAACGAGGTCCGCGCATCGCGCAGCATGTCACCGGTAATCAGCGAACTTTGTTTCACCGCCAAAAACTTTGTCGGATCTTCCTGCATCGGCAAGCGCTGATCACCCGGCGGGGCGACCAGTGAATCCGGAGCGGCCTCCAGATCCACCATGTGGAATGACAGCTTCGCGGTTTTACCGAGGATTTGTTTGATGCGCTCCGGATTATCGACGCCGGGTAATTGCAGGATAATACGGTTGGTGCCTTGGCGCGCAATCACGGGTTCTTTGGTGCCAGTTTCATCAATACGTCGGCGCACGATTTCAATGGATTGATCCATGGCCTGGTCGCGCCGTGCCTTCAAACCGACATCGGAAAGCTTCAATGTGATTTTGCCATCGGATTCCGTGATATCCAAATTGGAATCGAGTTTATGGAGTTTGGCTTTTGCATCGTTTATGCGCGCGGTATCGCGCACCGTTAATGATAAACCATCAGCGCGGGAAGATAGGTCGCGGTAACCAATATTTGCCTGGCGGAATTCGCGGCGCACGGAATCCGTCATACCTTCATAATAATCGCCCAGTGCCTTTTCGACTTCGACCTTCATCAATAATTGCGCGCCACCCTGCAGATCCAGGCCTAAATTCACGGTTTGATGCGGCCACCAGGACGGCAGTTGTTGGAGAAAATTATTCGGCAGCAAATTCGGTGCGGCGTAAATCGCACCCAGCAATGTAATTGCCAGGATTAACCAAATCTTCCAACGCGGCATGAATTGCATGTGATTTATGCAGACTTTTCAGATTTTTTCGCTGCGCCATCGTCATTCGCGGCTTCGGCTTTTATCACGTGGGAAATGGTGGAACGTAAAACAGACACATTCGTACCGCTGGCTAAGTCAACCGTGACTTCGCTGGCGCCTTCGGGTGCATTTACGACGGTCCCGATAATGCCGCCGCCGGTTACGATGCGGTCGCCCTTTTTCAAGGCATTCATGGCATTTTTATGTTCTTTTATGCGCTGATTCTGCGGACGAATGATGAGAAAATAAAACACCGCAACAATGGCGATTAAGGGTACGAATTGCATTATATCCATATTGCCGGGCATGGTGCCTGATGTTGCTGGAGCCGTAGTAGGTACTTCAGTGCCGCTAGTCGTGACAGGAGGTGAAGGGGGCGTTGCGGTTGGTTCAGTCATGATGGTTTTCCAAGGTTGCTAAAGTTTACAGGTGGCGGGCACTATAGCCAAAGCCCGTCCAGGTGCAACTGGGAATGTCACTTTTGCCCATAAGGCGAACTTGTCATGATGATTGAGTGTGTTTAAAATTGACCCTTCAATCCAATGTTAGGTAGAAGATTATGCATAAACTGTTTTTCGCACGCACAGCTGCCTTATTGACGGTTGCAGGTGCTGCTGTTTCTTTTTCGCCTGCTAATGCCCAACGGTCAGGAGGGCAGCATAAGCAAACTAATACTGCTGCAGCGTCTCAAAGAGAAGCGCCATTTATTAAAATTTTGTCTGACGGCGAGAAACCATTAGATGGTAATCATAGGGACAAATGGTTGGCATCCTATAAAGCTATTCAAGTAAGGGCCATTTTATACAGCGAGGTAAAAACTGGCGGCCGTACCGATTTTAAAAGCTATTGTTTTGTGACTGCGAGTAAAGGTGGGGGAGGCACCATAACATATCAAACTTTTCAAATTACTTTATCTGGCAGTGAAGCAAAATATGCTGTAGCCGATAAAGTGTTAAAAGATATTCCTGTTTCTCAAGCTGCAGCAGACATATTTTACAAATTTTCAAAACGTTATGAGTTTAAAGATGATGATAAGAATGATACCAAAGAATCTCTTTGGGTCCGTTATATGGCGGATAAAGACTTAACTAGTTTTAGTGATCCTAATACAGGGAATCCCAATGTCGCCGTTATGAAAACTTTTGGCTTTAATAACGGGGAAGATTTGAAGGCTATTAGTGCTGAGATTGGAAAGATGTTGCCCGCAGACATTATAAAAAAGCTTTCGCAAAAAGGGCCGCTAAAGCGGCAGGTGCCGGATATTAAGAGTAATGCAAATCCTTGATAATTTCATTGACGCCCGGCCTGCGCGGGCTTATAACCACCATATCAGCCGCCGTGAGACCTCTCCCGGCGGCTGAAGACTGTCAGGGACTTTGTTCCAAAATGGTCGCCGGCAAGTAGGGGTGTGGCTCAATGGTAGAGCATCGGTCTCCAAAACCGAGGGTTGCAGGTTCGAGTCCTGTCGCCCCTGCCACGTTTAGGAAGTTAGGAATGGGAACATGAGCGAGAAACAAAGTTTTGACATCGGCAAATTCGCCGCCGAAGTGCGCCTGGAAGCAGCCAAGGTCACTTGGCCCAACCGCAAAGAGGTGGGCGTGACGACCGGCATGGTGATTTGGATGGTCATCATCGCATCGTTGTTTCTATTCGCCGTGGACTTCACCGCGCAGCATTTGGTGCGCGGATTACTCAGTTTATTTTCATCAGGAGCATAAAGATGTCAGAAGAAGCCGTTCAAGCGCCAGCGCCAATCACCGAAACCGCGGACGGGGTCAAACTCCGGTGGTATGTATTGCATGTCTTTTCAGGTTTCGAAAACCGGGTTCAGCAGATCATCCGCGAAAAGGCCGCCAAACTGGGCATCGCGGAACATTTCGGCGAAATTTTAATTCCGACCGAAGAAGTGATCGAGATCAAACGCGGCCAGCGCAAACAAGTCGAAAAGAAATTCATGCCTGGATACGTTTTGGTGCAAATGGCTATGACGGATGACACATGGCATTTGGTAACCTCGATTGACCGCGTGACGGGCTTTTTGGGCGCCGGCAAAAAACCGACGCCGATTTCGGATAAAGAGGCGCAGCGCCTGGTCAGCCAAGGCAAAGGCAACAATGCGGACGGCAGCGAGAAAAAACCGCGCAGCCTGATCGTCTACGACATCGGCGACAGCGTGCGCGTGATCGACGGGCCGTTCAACAGCTTTACCGGCACAGTCGAAGAAGTGGACGACGACCGCCAGCGTGTGAAGGTTTCTGTATCCATTTTCGGCCGCGCGACTCCGGTGGAGCTGGAATATGCGCAGGTGGAAAAGGGGAAATAACTTTCTCCGCTCACCCATTGATTTTATTCAATGGTGCTATGGGATATCATGGGATTTACCCGCACTGATAGGTTTTGGCTGGGGAAGTAAGTGGTTTTTACGGGTTGTCTCCATCATATTTCCTGGATTGAAGGTGTTGGAAATGGTGAAAAGGAAGAAAAAAGTATCCTCGGGGTTACTTTAAGGCGTAGGTTTGGTTGGTCTTGCGGACGATCTTTCCGTGTTTCTTGACACACGGCGCCGCCGCACCCTGCACAGCCTCTGTTGTGCGAGTTAAGTCCGAGCACTATTTGCTAATAGCGCCCCTACCAGACCATGATTGCATGCCAGCTGGACAAACCATCATGATATGAATATAATCCTTATAGACATACATGCCAAGAAGTTTTTTCTAATAAAAACCCTTGCTTTCTAACCCATTATTTGAGCAATACTATAGCAGACTTAATAGAAGGCGGGCGTAGAAATGTCAGGCAAATCAATATTAAGCGCAGATTATAAAAGACTGGCTGCCACAGAAGGCCCTTATCCCAAAATTCACCGCATGGTCCGGTCAAGCAATCCAAGAGGTATTGGCGAAGCCTTGAATAAATTGCCTGGATATGAGCGTTGCGAGGCTTTAGTAATCCGGGCTGAAGACGGCACGGGCGATACCGTAGTACATGCGATTGTTAACAGTGGGCGTTGCCATGTAATGCGGGAAGCTCTGGCAACTTTATCGCCGGATGAAGCTGCAAGAGTTTTGCTGGCAACAAATTGTATTCAACAGGACTCGTTGAGTTTATTAGCTGTAAACTATTTAACTGCGAAAAGAATTGAAGATGCAGCTGCAGAAGTTGCGAGACTCGCCCGGGAAGCGCAAGATAAAAAAGATCCTTATGGCTCTTATGGCCTGCCAAGAATGGCGGCACATCAACCGCGCCTATTAAATCTTGCCTTAATACCAACAGCGGAAGGCTATCTTCATATGATGGCAGCCATTCGGGAAAAGTTGGAGGGCGAAGGATCCTTGCTAGAAAATACGTTAGAGAAAATTCGTGCAAGTAATTCCCTGCAATTTAGTACGATCACCCATTTAATAGATGAATCACGTAAGGTGACTGCCAGGCCAATCGCAGGCGCCCGCCCAGTTCTTATTCCTTGAAATTGGGCAAGTCTCGACCGGCCGCGCAAATTTTTTGCTTTTTGTCAATAATATTATTTGACATGGGCTGTGAAATCGCTATAAAACGCCTTTCCGATTTGCACGATTGACCGAATCTAACCGTTTTTCAGGAGTTTTGCCCAGTGGCCCGTATTGCCGGTGTTAACCTTCCCACGCAAAAGCGCGTGGAAATTGCTTTGCGTTACATTCAGGGCATTGGACCCACGAATGCGCGCTGGATCTGCGAAAAGCTTGGGATTACACCCGAACGCCGCATTAATCAATTGTCGGAACAGGAGCTGGTAAAAATTCGCGAAGTAATTGACGCTGAATATCTGGTGGAGGGCGATCTGCGCCGCGAAGTGGCGATGAATATCAAGCGTATGAATGATATGGCATGTTATCGCGGCCTGCGTCACCGTAAGGGTTTGCCAGTACGTGGCCAGCGGACGCATACCAATGCCCGCACGCGTAAAGGCCCGGCGAAACCCATCGCCGGCAAAAAAATTGCAACCAAAAAATAATTAGGTAACGAAACACATGGCAAAACCAACCACAGCAGCGCGCACGAAGAAAAAAGAGCGTAAAAATATTCCTTATGGGAAAGCGAAAGTAAACGCGACATTTAATAATACCATTGTAACGATAACAGATCCGGCGGGAAATGTGATTTCATGGTCAACTTCTGGGCATAAAGGATTCAAGGGGTCACGTAAATCAACGCCTTATGCGGCTCAATTGGCAGCTGAAAGCGCAGCGCGGGCTGCGCAAGAACACGGTGTACAGACCGTTGATGTGGAAGTGAAGGGGCCTGGGTCAGGCCGCGAATCTGCCTTGCGCGCATTGCAGGCAGTCGGGCTGAAAATCAATGTGATTAAGGACACCACGCCTGTGCCGCATAATGGTGCGCGCCCGCCAAAACGGCGTCGCGTATAACGTAAGGTTGAGTTTTTAATGCGCGGCGCGGTGGGCGCGCCGTGAAGAGTTAACGGATTGAAAAGGGGGCAAAAGTGTTGCAACGGAACTGGCAAGAGCTGATTAAACCAAACAAACTGGATGTTCATAGTGCGGAAGATAAAACGCGACGTGGCATGGTCGTTGTGGAGCCCTTAGAGCGTGGTTTTGGCCTAACGCTGGGTAATGCGATCCGCCGCGTCTTGTTGTCCTCCTTACAGGGTGCAGCTGTGACAGCTGTAAAATTTGAGGGCGTACTGCATGAGTTTTCGTCGATCCCAGGTGTTCGTGAAGATGTGACAGATATTATCTTGAATATCAAAACGCTAGCGATTCGCATGTCGACAGAAGCAACCAAAAAATTAAAATTGCAGGCCAAAGGCCCCGGTGAAATCACCGCAGGCATGATTGAAGCCATTGCCGGTGTTGAAATTTTGAATCCGGATTTGGTGATTTGCACGCTTGATAAAGGTGCAAACTTGCATATGGAATTGACGGTGCAGCATGGTAAAGGTTACCGGCAAGCCGCACAAAACCGCGAAGAAGATGATCCAATCGGCTTAATCCCGGTGGACAGCATTTTCTCGCCCGTACGGAAAGTATCATACAAAGTTGATAATACCCGTGTCGGCCAAATCACGGATTACGATAAACTATCAATTGATATTGAAACCAATGGCACGGTAACGCCCGAAGATGCGGTGGCGCTGGCTGCACGTATTATTCAGGATCAATTGGCGATCTTCATTAATTTTGAAGAGCCGAAAGAGCACGTGCCGGGCGGCCCACGCGGCGACTTGCCGTTTAACCGCGCGTTATTGCGTCGTGTTGAGGAATTGGAATTGTCAGTACGTTCGATGAATTGTTTGAAAAACGACAATATTATTTATCTGGGCGATTTGGTTCAGAAAACAGAATCGGAAATGCTGCGCACGCCAAACTTCGGCCGCAAATCATTGAACGAGATCAAAGAAGTGCTGGTGAATTTGGGCTTGAATCTGGGGATGGATATCCCCGGCTGGCCGCCTGAAAACATTGAGGACATGATCCGCCGCATGGATGAACAGTCGTTTTAACGGCGCTCCCTTTAATCTGTCATCCTTGGGGGCGTGCGTAAGCATGCAACCCAAGGATCTACAGCTCCGTTTTCCCTACTTCACCAGTTGGAAGCCAAATCCAACCAATGCGGATTTTCCTTTTCAATTAGATTTATATTCCATTGCCGCGGCCAGTGCTTTCATTAGTTAGGCTGCCAGAAAATCCAATGTATAAAGTGCCGCGTGGCATATTTGTCATGATATAGACGTTATATTCCTTGAACATCGGGATGGTTCCGCCGTGGATCCTTGAGGCTCTGCGCCTTGCGCACTCCCAAGGGTGATATGTTGGAGAATGAAGGCGAATATATTTTCCTTGAAATCCTCATCCAAATCCTCCATAAACACGCCTTCGGCCTGATAATCAGGCCAGCGGGCGTTCAAGCATTTGGCGGCCGCGCACCGCAATCCGTTTCACCCAAAACCAAACATGGGTGAGGCAGCAACATTAGGAGAAACATCATGCGTCACGGAATATCCGGCCGTAAGCTCAACCGCAAATCACAGCACCGCACAGCGATGTTCGCTAATATGGCTGCTGCGCTAATTAAGCACGAACAGATTAAAACCACCTTACCCAAAGCCAAAGATTTGCGCCGCGTGGTGGAAGGAATGATTACCCTGGGTAAAAAGGGCGGACTGTCAAACCGCCGCCTGGCGATGGCACGTTTGCGTGATGAAGATATGCTGCGTAAATTATTTGATGTCCTGGCGCCGCGTTATAAAGCACGTACGGGTGGTTACACGCGCGTCCTGAAGGCGGGTTTCCGTTACGGCGACGCCGCGCCGATGGCGATCATCGAACTGGTCGACCGTGATCCTGAAGCTAAAGGTAAAGATAGCGGTCCACTTCAAAACGTGGGCGAATCCGAAGCCGCCTAAGCATCTTCAGTTATTGTTGATGGCTGCAAATCTTTTGGCGGTGCCTTGCTGATGGCTGCGTCAATTATTGTATTTGTGGTTACGACAGGCTGTGGCGGTGCCGTTAGGGTGGGCTGAGGCAGCTGATGCGCGCTAATGCTTATTGAAACAATCGTGCCGAATTGTGCGGTTGTTGCTGGAACAGGCGTTGGCAAAGCACTCGCAGGAATTTTTCCGCCCAGCGCATTAGCGGCGGCGATGCTGGCCGGCGTTGATTTACCCTCGCTGAGTTTACGGTATTCATCGACCACGCGTTCGGACGGATATTGATTAGTCACCTTGCCTGTTTCCGGATCGCGTTGTTCAAAAATCGCAATATGGCTGATCGGATCCACGGTGACAGTCGAGGGGGAATAAAAAGTGGTGATTTGTGCTTGAGGATGCTCGACATTCACTAATGCCACGCCAGAGATCACAGGCGTAATCTGTGTAGACTGCGGCACATAAGGTCCGACACTGCCGATGGAATCCAACATTCAATACCCCAAAATTCTTTTATGTGTGTAAATTTTCTTTTACACCTTTATCTTATCATAATTCTGGTTTAAGGGCAAAGTTTTCCGATTTTCGCGCCTGTGAATTTTTTGTTGAGATTGGAAAGGATTTTAGAGAATCAAGCGATACTAAAAAAGCAATCAGAGTAATACTATTGGCTTCCCGCGCGGCGCGGCTTATAAAGACTAAATGCAGGACTTAATTTCTTCCATTCTTTCCGGCGGGGCT
>Ga0207695_10001038_pt1 | contig 48817 bp, 45 predicted proteins | sample KBSC54metaG_FD_184354 | JGI IMG/M metagenome (GOLD analysis project Ga0207695, IMG submission 184354) | Corn rhizosphere microbial communities from Kellogg Biological Station, Michigan, USA - KBS C5-4 metaG (SPAdes) (version 2) | ecosystem: Host-associated > Plants > Roots > Rhizosphere > Soil...
AAATTCAGGATCTTGCAGCAGTCAGTACCGCATTACGATTAGCCTTTGATGCAGCTCAAGTTAAGTCAAAAAGTGTTGCTTTAGCCATTCCTCGTGCTTCTGTAATTATTAAAACCATTGCCATTAGCAAAAAATTGAGTTCAGTTGATATTGAGTCTAGAGCTTGGGTGGAAGCAAACCATCATTTTCCTGATTTGGTGGGTGATATCTATTTAGATTTCGACATTTTAGGACCCTCTTCCCAAGATTCCGCTCAATGGGATCTTTTATTGGTTGCCTGTCGCAAAGACCAAATCAAACCCTATTTAGATTTGCTGCAGAGCAATGGCCTGAAAACTGAAGTCATTGACGTGAATTGCTATGCCCTAGAAAGGGCTTTGTCCCTGATCAAGGGGCGTTTACCCCCTTTGAAAACCTTGGCCTTGCTGAATTTAGATTATAATAATAGCAGTTTGATTGTTTTACACGAAGAGCAAATGATTTATGCCCATGACCATAGTTTCGAAGGGCTGCATTTTGCGACCCAAGTTCGTCAATTTTTGGAACAGAATCCAAGCATTAATAAAGATCAGGCTGATGCTTTGGCTAAGGTTTCCGCTTACCAGGATATTTTAAAAGCCCGTCTTACTGCTCATTTACGTCACTCGATGCATTTTTTCTATTCCAGTCGACCGCATATTACCATACAAAAATTAGTATTGAGTGGGGATTGTGCTGCTTTGCCGTATTTACAGGATTTTATTCAGAAGGAAACTGGCATTGATACTATTTTAGCGAATCCTTTTGAAGGAATGGAGTTAGCATCCTCCATTAATGAGCAGATGCTAAAAGAACATGCTTCTGCTTTAATGTTATGTAGTGGGCTTGCTTTGAGTCGCTTGAAGGGAACAGCTGTTTAAAGGGGATGGTAGTTTAATGGTTCAGATTAATCTCTTACCATGGAGAGAACGTGCCAGAGAAATAAAGAAGAAAAATTTCTTTACCACTCTGGCTGCTTGCATTGGGTTCGCTCTGTTTATTATTTTTCTATTGCACCTCTATTATCAGGATATCATTTCTTTTCAGGATAAGCGCAATTCTTATTTACAGTCACAAATTGCACAAAAGCAGGCTGAAATAGATAACCTTCGTAAAGACCGGGATCAACAAGCCGTGATTGAAGCTAAACTGCAAGACATCATGGCACTCCGTGAAAAGAGTTATCGTGCGGTGAATTTGTTAAATGTGTTGCTGCGTATTGTTCCTGAGAGTATTACCTTGAATAAGCTGGTTCTCGACGGAAACGCAGTAACCCTAGAGGGTAGGGCCCAAACTGAATTGGCGATTACTGCTTTTTTAAAGAGTATTAGTGATGAGCCTCTCTTTAATCAGCCGGTTTTAACAGGGATCAACTCTCAGGAAGGTAAGAATGCAAACATAGAAAGATTTTTTCAGATTAAGGTAGATCTAAAAATCGTGGCTAAGAAACCAGTGGAAAAAAATAAAACGGGGGATAGCCATGGCAATTGATTTTAAGGACCTTAAAAATCTGGATCTTAAGAGCCTCGACTTTAAAAATATTTATGAATGGCCTTTTTATGGCCGAGGCATTGTTTTTCTGGTTGTTTGTCTCGGGGTTTTTTATTTGGGTTATTTAATAGATTTTTCAAGTTTCTCAGGGCAAATATATTCTAGAGTCCAGCAAGAGCGAGATTTAAAATCTCAAGTCAAGGCTATTCTAGATACAGAAGAGGATATGAAGGAATTAGTCTCTCAATATCCTGAAGTGGTGAAGTTATTAAATGCCTGGCAAGGGCAATTGATTGATGGTGACAATTTACCCGATCTTTTAAATAAAATTCTAAAAATCGGTGCCAGTAATCAATTACAATTTTCTCAATTTGCTCCCGGTGTCAAGAAACAAAGAAATGATTATCTGATGGTGCCGATTAAGGTGGTGGCACGGGGTAACTATAATCAAATAGCTAATTTTATTAGTCAGGTTGCTAATATGCCGCAATTGATAGCTATTGGCGATTTTGTGATACAAAAACAAGTGGTGACTGATTCTGAAAAAACAGCGTCTGAACAAGCACAATCATCTGCGACTGCTTCGACCACAGCAGGAATTACTTTAGAGGTCTACTACCTTGCTAATAAAAAATAATAGAAGACTGTGGTTATCACTGCTCATTCTGGGTCTAGTTCTAACTTTATTTGCTTGCAGTGACGAAGAGCATATGAGGGATTTAAGTCGCTATGTGGCCTCGTTGAAGAAGGCAATCACTAAGCATAAAGCCAAAAATATCATTGCCGGTATTCAGCTTCCAGAGCCGGTTAGCTTTCAAGCCACAGGGAAAGAAAGAGATCCTTTTGAGGAGGAGCAAACCATTTATGGCGGTAGTGCTTTAAATAATCCCTTGACCTCCTTCCCCTTGAAGCAATTTGAATTTATCGGCCTGTTGAGTCGAAATAATAAAATCTGGGCTATTATTCGAGCGCCCGATAATAAAATCTATCAATTAACAATAAATGACCAGATTGGCAATCATTATGGTAGAATAGTTCAAATTGATGCTGACCAGCTTAAAGTGGAAGAATCGATTCCGCAGCAAGAGGCGGGTGAAACAGGAACAGGTGTTGTCAAACGAATAGTGATTTTAGAATTGAAAGGTGGGAATTGATGGTCGGGCAAATAAGGAAATTATTAGCTCTGCTTTTGGGTTATTTGCTGATTTTGTTTGCTTTACAAAGCAGTGTCTTGGCTGATCCGGTTACTCCTGCGCCAGTCACCCCTAGCTCCATCGGGCCTGCTTCGATCACGACCATTCCCTCACAATTCCAGGTTCATGCCCAGGCTCCCCTTCCAGTGATGGCTACTGCAACAGCTACTCCCCAAAGTGGCACTGGTAATTTGTCATTTTATTTCCAAAACATTGAATTAAGATCCTTGCTGCAATTAGTTGGAAAGATTTCAGGCTTGAACTTTGTGATCAGTGATGCTGTCAAGGGAAACGTTACTCTTAATTTAAAAAATGTGACTTGGCAAGAAGCTTTGAACATTGTGATGAAGACCCATGGTTTATCTTCAAAACAAATTGGCAATGTGATGTTCATTAACACGCTAGATGAAATCAGCAAAATGGACATGAAAGAATTTGAAGCTGACCAACAGATCGTCAACTTATCACCACTCATCTCCGTGGTATTGCCGCTTAAGTACATGACAGCCAAAGATTTAGCGGATATGTTGAAAAGCAGCAATAACTCATTATTAACGACCCGGGGCCAAGTCGTGGTGGATCCCCGTACCAACACAGCTATTATTCGTGATATCGAGACCAATGTGAATGAGATTAAAAAATTGGTTAAAAAGTTAGATGTCCCGGCCAGGCAAGTCATGATTGAGGCACGAATTGTTAAAATTGATGTCTCCTATGAAAAAGAATTGGGTATTCGTTTTGGTCTGAGTAATACTAAACAATTGTCAGGTACCTGGTCAGGCGCCTCTCAGTTGCCCCAAGCCGTAAATATTGCCAATGTTAACCCGATTACAGAGCGTTTAAACTTTAATAATCCTGCTGCTACGCTGACCGATGGCGCTGTTCCTGGCAGTATTGGTTTAGCCTTGGCCAGATTGGGTCCTGTGCTTTTGGATTTAGAATTGAGCGCCTTGGAAGAGGAAAATCATAGCGAAACTATTGCCAGCCCTCGTGTAGTGACTTCAAATCAGCAGAAGGCGACTATCCAAACGGGGCAGCAAATCCCTTATCAGCAATCGACTTCTAGCGGTGCAACGGCCATTGCTTTTGAAAATGCTGTGCTCAGCTTGGAAATCACCCCGCAGATTACACCAGATAATCGTATTGTTTTAAACTTAAAGGCTACGGAAGACACAGCCGGCACCCCAACTTTACTTTCTCAGACAGTCAGTTCCAGTTCAGGAGGCAGTTCAGGCTCTTCCAGCAGTACTTCCAATAGTTTTGGCCCTCCGCCCATTAATACCGAAGAAGTGGAATCCTCGGTTATCTTGAACAACAATGAGACCGTGGTTTTGGGTGGTGTTTATACGCGGACTAAATCTAAACAAGTTGATCGTATACCTTTCTTTGGTTCCTTGCCCTATGTGGGCGCCTTATTTAGATTTACAGATATTAAAAATGAAAGAACTGAATTGCTTATTTTTATCACCCCTAAAATTGTGGAATCTAAACCGGTTTTAGCGAGCAAGACTGTCAAAACCAAAACCGGAGCTACGGTGATGCGTGATGGTGAGAAAGGATAACCTGTGTAACCCCTAGAGGAAGATGACTAATGATTTCAAGAGTGATAGTAGTTTTTGCCCTGTTTTTTTATGTTTTTCTTTTGTCTGCCTGTAATACCATGACTTCCTCAGAAAAAACAGCGTATGCAAAAAAGAAAATGGCGGCAGAAATTAATATTCAATTGGGCATGGCTTATTTAGAGAAACATGAAGTTCAGCGCGCCAAACAAAAGTTTTTAAAGGCCATGCGGCAGGATCCTCAGCTGCCTGAGGTCTGGTATTCCATGGCCTATTTCTTTGAGGTGACGGGTGATAAAACTCGGGCTTCGGAATCTTATATAAAAGCGCTTGAATTAGCGCCCAAGCGTGGTGATGCCAATAATAATTATGGAACTTTCCTCTGTCGTTCTCATCAATATTCAGAGGCGATTAAGCATTTTATGATTGCTACCAAGGATGTGGAATATTTAGATGTGGCCTCTGCTTATGAGAATGCTGGGCTTTGCGCAGAATTGATACCCGATCGTCCGCTGGCCATCAAATATTTCGAGGATGCCCTCAAACAAGAACCAGCACGGCCGACTTCTTTATTTGGTCTTGCTGAGGTTAATTATCAAATGGATAATTACGAGGAAGCGCGTAGCTATCTCGATCAATATTTACGAGTAGGTCAGCCAACCGCTGAATCACGAGCATTGAGTGCTAAATTGAAGAAAAAAGGATATGCGATTTAGAGGATGACTATGGATCTTAATCAGTTACTTGAAATGAGTGTTAAGGAAAAAGCTTCAGATTTGCATCTATCTCCCAATATGCCACCTTTGTTGCGCATTGACGGTGATTTACTGCCAGCGGTGGGCATGGCTCCCTTAAACGCCAAAGAGGTTCAGGAGCTAATCTATAGCATATTGGATGAAAAGCAACGACAGGAATTTGAAAAAGATCTAGAATTGGATTTTGCCTGGACAGTATCGCAGGTATCTATTTTTAGGGTCAATATATTTCACCAAAAAGATGGCGTAGCTGGTGTGTTTCGTATCATCGCAGAATCACCACCAACGCTGGATGAGTTGGGGTTGCCGCCGGTGTTTAAAAGTCTCATGGAGCGTTCCAATGGATTGATTTTGGTGACTGGACCAACAGGCTCAGGAAAGAGTACCACCTTGGCAGCGATGATTAATTATCTCAATATGAATTATCCCTACCACATTATTACGGTGGAAGATCCTATTGAGTATGTGCATAAAAGTCAAAAGAGCTTAATCACTCAACGCCAGGTTCATCGTGATACCCAGGATTTTGCTGCAGCCCTTCGAGCTGCCTTGCGAGAAGATCCAGATGTGATTCTGGTGGGTGAAATGCGTGATTTGGAGACTATTCGTTTGGCTTTGACGGCTGCTGAAACGGGCCATTTAGTGTTAGCGACCTTGCATACCAGTTCAGCTCCGCGCGCGGTGAATCGCATTGTGGATGTGTTTCCAGCGGGCGAAAAAAATATTATCCGGAATATGCTTTCTGAATCCTTGGTGGGCGTCATTTGTCAGACTTTATTGAAAAAGACGACAGGGGGGCGTGTGGCTGCCTTGGAGATTATGGTGGGTACCGGTGCTATACGTAATTTAATTCGCGAAGATAAAGTTGCACAAATGTATACCAGCATCCAGACTGGCAAAGAGTTGGGCATGTGCACCTTAGATCAAAATTTGCAGGATTTGCTGGCTCAGAGAATGATTAGTCAAGAAACAGCCTTGGAAGTGGCTATGAATAAGGAAGCTTTTAAGTAAATAAATAAAATATCAAATATTCAATGGGTTATGGTTTTAAATTGGGAATTTATTAGTCTGTTGAAAAGGTGTATAATATTTTTATGGGTTATGTTGTTGTATTATAGAGCAATAACGGCTGATAGGGATTAAATTATTTTTAAGGAGATGACATGAAAAGCTATAGACCCTTTCAAGGTTTTACCTTACTCGAATTAATGATTACAGTTGCCATTGTTGGTATTCTGGCAGCGATAGCAATCCCCTCCTATGTTAATTATACTCGCCGCGCCTATTTTAGTGAGATTGTAAATGACACTTCTCCGTATAAAGTTGCTGTGGCGGAATGCTACCAAAAAAATTCTTCCCTTACGGGTTGCAATGGTGGCGCTTTTAATATTCCAGCCAATATTACTACCACAACGGGCAATTTGGCTTCATTAACAGTAGCAAATGGAGTTATTACAGCAACCCCAGTGGCTACTAATGGAATATTAGCGACAGATACCTATATCCTGACTCCAACAGTGGTTAACAATGTTGTCACCTGGGCCAGTTCAGGTGGAGCTGTAACTGACGGTTATGCTCAATAAGATAAAAAATACCAAATAAGCGACTATAATTAGAATGAAAGTTGGGTTTGATTGATCAGTGGCTAATAAAAAATCATCCTACTTTCAATGGGTTAAGAATTGAGTCGCAATGGCTTTTTTCAATAAGTTACGGGATGCTTTATGAAAAACTGGCTATCAAAAGTGCGTGGTTTTACTTTGTTAGAATTGATGATCACGGTGGCTATTGTTGGTATTTTGGCTGCTGTTGCTATTCCATCCTATGTGAACTATACCCGAAGGGCTTATTTTTCTGAAATCGTCAATGATACTTCTCCATATAAGGAAGGTGTGGCGGAGTGTTATCAAACGCTAGGTACCTTGACTGGTTGTAATGGCGGGAGTAACCATATCCCTGCTAATATTGCGACCACGACGGGTGCTCTGGCGACCTTGTCAGTGGCCAATGGTGTGATTACAGCGACGCCAGTCGCGCAAAATGGTATTACAGCGACGGACACTTACATTTTGACGCCATCAGTAGTGAATAATGTCATTACCTGGGCAGTGTCGGGTGGTTCTGTGACGGATGGGTATGCCCAATAATAGCTTGTAATACCATAACCATGGAGTTCATCTAAGCATATCGCATGGTGAGCTATGGAAGAAGCGTCCTATTCAAAAAGCGTCCTCAGTGGATTCGCCTATTATCTCGCGGAAGCTAAATTATTAGATAAACAAGTTGCGCTGAGTGCTCTCCAACAAGCGGCGCTCAATAAAGAATCCTATATCGAATACTTGGTTAAACGAAAATTAATTGATGAGAGCCAAATGGCCAAGGTAACCTCGGAATATTTTGGGTTGCCACTGTGCGATATCAATGCCTTCAATACGGATCTTGTTTCTTCAGAGTATCTTAATATTCATTTGGTTCGTTTACGTTTGGCCTTGCCGGTGTTACAAAAAGGCGGTTTACTCTATCTGGCTATTACCGATCCTACTGTGGAAAATTTATATGAAGCCCGATTTTTAACAGGCTTTGATGTTCGTTTATTTATCGTTGAAGCCAGTAAATTGACTCAGGTCATTGACCAATTACTGAGTAGCTTAATTTTGTCGGAAATGACTATCAGCGCTGAAGATCAATTGGACCAAATTACCATTAATGCTTACAAGGAAGAAAATGTTGATGTAGCAGCTTATGATGTTGAAAGTGCCCCGGTCGTGAATTATGTGAATAGAGTGCTACTGGACGCGATAGAAAAGGGCGCTTCAGATATTCATTTTGAGCGCTATGAGGATGCTTATCGAATCCGCTTTAGGCAGTTTGGTATCTTATATCCGATTACCGCTCCTCCTTTAAAATTAGCTAATTATTTGTTGGCTCGTATTAAGGTAATGTCCAATTTGGATATCACTGAGCATCGTGTTCCCCAGGATGGCCGTTTTAAATTAATCGTTTCACGCAAACGAGCGGTTGATTTCCGTGTTAGCGTTTGTCCCACTTTGTTCGGCGAGAAGATTGTATTGAGAATTTTAGATTCTACGCATGCCTTTGGAGGGATTGAGCTCTTGGGTATGGAGCAGGATCAACAGGACAATTTAGAGTCAGCGCTAAGGCGCTCGCAGGGTTTGATTTTGGTGACCGGACCAACTGGTAGCGGTAAAACTGTTACGCTTTATTCTTCGCTGAATATGTTGAATTCGACTGAGAAAAATATCTCTACCGTGGAAGATCCAGTGGAAATTCTTCTAGAGGGCGTGAATCAGGTTAATATTAATTTAAAAACAGGTTTGACTTTCGCAACTGCTCTGCGCGCTTTTTTACGTCAAGATCCTGATATTATTATGGTAGGTGAAATTCGAGATTTAGAAACCGCTGAGATTGCGGTTAAAGCTGCGCAAACCGGACATTTGGTTCTGTCCACCTTGCACACCAATAGTGCGCCAGAAACGCTGGCTCGCCTAGTCAATATGGGTGTAGAACCTTATAATTTGGCTACCTCTTTAACGCTTGTCGTTGCCCAACGTTTGCTGCGTGTGTTGTGCAATTATTGTAAGCGGCGACAACAGCTTCCCGAAGATATTTTACTGAAAGAAGGATTTAAAAAAGAAGAATTGGCCAATCTGGAGCTCTATGAGGCGGGTTCCTGCGAGCAATGTTTGCAAGGATATAAGGGACGCACGGGTATTTTTGAAGTCATGCCAATCTCTCGAGAGATAGCAGACATTGTCATGGAAAATGGCAATGCTCTGCAAATTTCTGATCAGGCCAACAAGGAGGGGATTATCAATTTGCGTGTGTCTGGTTTAAAAAAGGTGAGACTTGGTGTCACCAGTTTGGCAGAATTGAATAGAGTATTTAAATAAGGATCTATCCTGATGAGCATTGACCATGGCAGATGAAAAGCAACATTATGAATGGACAGGTTTGAATGCTAAAGGCAAGCGCGTGAGCGGTGTGCTTCAGGCCGCCTCACCCAAAGAGGCACAGGCTGAGTTAAAAAAAATGAATGTGGATGTGATTAGGATCGAAAAGAAAAGTAAATTATATTTGTCCATGTCGAGCCCTAAAATAAAAACTCGTGATATTTTGCTCTTCACTCGCTATCTCTCAACCATGATTTTAGCTGGGTTGCCGATTTTACAAGCCTTGGATGTTATTGCTCGTGAGCAGAGTAATCCGGCAATGCAGTCTATGGTTAATTCCATGAGGACTAATATTGCCAGTGGTAAAACCATGGCTGAATCCTTCGGTCAATATCCGCAGCATTTTGATGAACTCTATTGCAGTTTAATCAGAGCGGGGGAGAAATCAGGTACCCTGGATAAGATTTTAAAACGTTTAGCAGATTATCTAGAGAAAAGTGATGCTTTAAAACGCAAGGTTAAAAAAGCCTTAACTTATCCCACCGTTATTTTTATTGTTGCTATCGGTGTTAGTTTAATTCTGCTCTTATTCGTGGTGCCGCAATTTCAAAATATTTTTAGTTCATTTGGCGCCCAGCTACCGCTGTTTACCCGGATGGTGGTTGATTTTTCTGCCTTCCTTCGCAAATATACCGCATTTGTTGCTATTTTTGTGGGCATATTGATTTGGGGTTTTCGCCGTGGTTTGAAGCAATCCAAAGTATTTCGCGAAAAATTGGATGAAAAGATACTGAATTTTCTCATCGTTGGCCCCATGCTGCGTAAAGCCATTGTGGCGCGTTATACCCGGACTTTAGCTATTACCTTGGATGCAGGTGTTCCCATTATTGACGCCATGAAATTGATGGAGAATATCATGGGTAATGCAGTTTACAGTAAAGCCTTGGTGCAAATTTGCAAGGATGTGGCTAGTGGTAATCAATTATATATTGCGATGAATAATACCAAATTATTTCCTAGTATGGTGGTACAAATGATTTCCATTGGTGAAACCTCAGGCGCCTTGGGTGATATGTTAAACAAAGTAGCTGACTATTATGAAGAAGAAGTGAATCATATTGTGGATAATTTAAGCAGTCTCTTAGAGCCTTTAATTATGGTGGTCTTAGGGGTGGTGATAGGTACTTTCGTTGTTGCCATGTATTTGCCCATCTTCAAGTTGGGGTCTATTGTTAAATAGTTAAAATCGTGAACATGGCCCTATGTTATAATTATAATATTGGAGGCCATTTATGAGAAAAAACGGATTTACGATGATTGAAGTCATGGTGGTGGTGCTGATCGTGGGTGTGCTAACCATTCTAGCCATGGCGACATTTATTGGGAATGTTAGGGAAGGGCGTCGCTCCGATGGGCTTAATGCTCTCTTGGCCATGTCTCTGGCTGAGGAAAGATATCGAACCATCAATACAACCTATGGTAGCTTGGCGCAAGTCTGGGGTGGGGTTACCGCGTCGACTCAGGGTTACTATACTTTAGCCATTTCTAGCACCAGCGCGACAGGGTATACCTTGACGGCGACGGCCAACGGTGACCAGGCCAATGATGTTTCAGGCAGTACCTCTTGTACGACTTTAACCCTAACTGCCTCTAATGGCACAATTACGGAAACACCAGCTGCTTGTTGGCCACAATAAGGATTAGCAACATGGCAGAAATGCCCACATTGCTTTATGTCATCAAGGATCCAGTAGAATTAAATCTTTCTTATATGTCCTATATTAAAGATGGTGCTATCTTTGTTCCTACTGAACAGTTTTATCCTTTAGGCACCAAGGTTAATCTTGAGCTAGTGTTACCTGGGCACCGCGAAAATATGGTGATTGAAGGTAAAGTGATCTGGGTGACTCCACCTAATGCTTTATATCAAGTAATTTGCGGTGTGGGTGTGCAATTTATAGGGGCTCAGGCGGGCTCCGTCAAGACCTTGATTGAAGCTGGTTTAGATAAGTCTATGGAGATTGGCGGTTACACCTTGGGGACGCCCACGGAAAGCAAAAAATCGAGCTAAAAATGGGTATGAGATTTTATTTCTTGTTGTAATTCTTTTAATGCTTTTTTCACTTCTTTATAGGCTTGCTCAGCATCTTCCCATTCTCCAGCCAATACCTTTTGCTCGGATGCTTTGCAGATTTCAAACATTTTGGGAATGCCGCTATTACCTGAAGAGCCTTTTAATCGATGAAAGAGTTCCTTGGCCAATTTAGTATTTCTGTCTTTAATGGCAACTTTCAATTCTTTCAATAAATCAGTGGTCGAGCTAATGAAACCATTCAAGAACTCTTCGATGAGCTTTGGATTTTCACCAAAAATAGTATGCAGGCGTTCAAGATCAATGAGAGAATGATTGTGCTGGTCCTTGGAATCTGTATTGACACTAGGGGCGGCTTCTTCAGTCTGCGTTGCCTTGTCAGATTTTTCAGAAGATGACAGCTTGGTGTCTTCTGTTTTTAACCAGGAATCCAGGGTCATGGTGAGCATATTAATATCAATAGGCTTAGCGATGTAATCATCCATACCCGCGGCTAGACATCTTTCACGGTCACCTTTGAGAGCATGGGCTGTCATGGCGATAATGGGGACATGGCCACCATTTTTTATCTCCAGATGGCGAATATTTTCTGTGGCAATATAGCCATCCATTTCGGGCATTTGGCAATCCATTAGGATTAAATCATAATTTATTCTTTTGATGGCTTGCAGCACTTCTAGCCCATTCGCTGCAACATCTGCCCGGTAGCCGATTTTTGCTAAAATTCTCAAGGCAACTTGTTGATTGATCGGGTTGTCTTCAGCTAATAAAAGTCTTGCTTTCTTTTTGGGGGATATAATTTTGCTTACACCCTGAGGGGGAAGTACAGTCTTAACCTTCTCGCGGGTGCTTTTCAGGACATTAATAATATTTTCACAGAGCTTGGCTTGTTTTAGGGGCTTTGGTAGGCTCATGGATATATCAAATTGTTTAAGTTCGTCTGTGCTAAAGGTGGCTCCCAAAGAAGACAGGAGTATGATCGGCGTTTTGGAAATCTCAGGGAGCTGGCGAATGATCTGAATAAGTTCAATACCGTTCATGCCGGGCATGATGTAATCGATTAAAGCCAAGGCGTAGGAATCATTTTCTGCCACTGCTTTTTTCAACATAGACAGTGCTTCAGCCGCATTAATTGCAATATCACAGCGCATGCCCCAATTTTCACTTTGTCGTTTCACCACTTCGCGGTTAATGGCATTATCATCTGCGCATAAGATGCGGGTGTCTTTAAATTCAGTACTAATAGGGGTTACCACCTCAGCAGAAGGTACCTCACATTCTAATAAGGGCACGGTAAACCAAAAGCGGCTTCCTCTTCCAGCAGAGCTTTCAACATCGATGGTACCTCCCAAGATTTCTACCAATCTCTTGGAGATAGCCAGGCCTAAACCAGTGCCGCCATATTTTCGTGACGTTGATGAATCCCCCTGAGAAAAAGGCTGAAACAGTTGGGCCCGTACTTCGCGAGCAATACCGATGCCGGTGTCAGTGACCTCGAAGCGGAGCGTAGCATGCTTATCTTCCCGGTTATCCAGTTTGACTTTGACGCCAATTTCACCTTTTTCAGTGAATTTAGCGGCATTGCTGAGTAAGTTATGCAAAATTTGGCGTATACGTGAGGAGTCGCCAGTCAGCCAGGCGGGCACATCAGGTTCAATGTAGGCACCGATGGCAACACCTTTATTTTGAATTTGTGCGGCGACAATTTCCACGGTGTCATCCACCAAGGCATATAAGTCAAAATTAATCTCTTCAAGCTCCATGCGGCCTGATTCAATCTTCGAGAAGTCAAGAATATCGTTAATGACTGACAATAGGGCTTCGCCGGAGACCCGAATAGTTTCGATATATTCACGCTGTTCGGTAGATACCTGGGTGTCTGCTAACAAGCCTGTCATGCCGATGACCCCATTGAGTGGGGTGCGAATTTCATGGCTCATGGCAGCGAGAAAGGCGGATTTGGCATAGCTTGCGGCCTTAGCTCTTTCAGCTAAATCTTCGGCTAATTCCTTCTGGCGGCGTAAATCTTCAGCGGCTTGTTTTTGATCGGTGATATCCCAGCACACACCAGTCATACGAATGGGTTGATCAATATCGTCACGGTATACCTTGCCTCTTAGCCCAAGATAGCGAATGGTATGGTTGGGGCGGATGATGCGAAACTCTGAATTAAATTCAGTGCCCTCATTGAGTGTTTGTTCAACCGCTTCAGCTACTTTTTGGCGATCATCGGGATGAATTAAACTCAGTGTCGCCTCATAATAACCGGGGAAAGTCTTGGGTTTGAGGCCAAACAAATGATGTGTATAGTCATCCCAGATGAATTTATCTTTGAGAATGTCCCAACTCCAAGTGCCAGCTTCGGCTGATTTTAAAGCGAGATTGAGGCGTTCCTCATTTTCACGCAGGGTATCAGAAATACGCTTGATTTCAGTGATGTTGGTAGAAATGGAACCGACGGCATATAAATTACCTTGATCATCAAATAATGGGAATTTATTGGAAATATAAATATGATCTCCGTCTTGGTCTGGAATAATTTCTTCAACAGCAATAGGAAGTCGGGTTTGAATGACTTTAAAAGCATTTTCAATAAAAGTATCAGCCAGATTTGGAGAAAAAATATCATGACTTCTTTTGCCGAGCACATCCTCTGCTTTTTGGTAGAATAGTTTTTCGAATTGCTTGTTTACCAATAGAAATTTGCCTTCTAAATCGTGGATATAGATCATCGCACTGGTATGGTCCAAGATGGCCTGTAATTGTGCCTCATTCAGTTTGAGAGCCTGTTCGATTTGCAGACGTTTAATATCGACACGGTTGACCATGAAAGCATCAACGATGATTAAGGCTAGGAAGCTGATGATGGTCGCTTCGACGAGGAAGCTGGTGCCTAGTTCAATATCATAGAGACCCGTCCATTTGCCCATTAAACCGAGATAGCCAACGAGGATGGGAATAATGATAGCCGGTGGGGTTAAGCGTCGTGCTAGACTGCCACCGACATTTTTACTGATAAAAATAGAAATAATGCCACGTTCGGGGCGGACCATTAGAACTCCCACACTTAATAAAATGAAGGTGGAAATGAGAGGCAGTGATACTTCAGCGTTTTGAGCAATGTAATCCAAAGCGCTGGACGCATGCGATCCATACAATTGGAACAATAACTGCAATGAAGATAATACGGTCACGAAAATCATGAAGAGCTGATGAATTTGGTAGCCGATGGCTTTGTTGTCCATAAAGAATAAACTGAAGCTGATAAAAGCAAAATTAGTGGCAGAAAAAGGAGACATGCGTCCCGGTGGCATTATTTCATGCAGAGTGGATAGAGGCTCTCTAAAAATGCCTTGATCAATACCAATGTTGACTCGAAATGCGTATTCAAATAGCGTTAATACTGATATTAGAAATACAGCAGCAGCACTGATTTGCGAAAGATATTGGACATGGATGAAGCGACTATTTTTATCAGCTTGTACCCAAAGCGAGACGCCGCTGAGTATAAAACAGATCGCGGTATTGGGTTTAATTAATGATAAGATGGCTTGATCAGCGGCGGGTATCCAATAGAAAAATATCCAGGCAAATAAAATCGATGAGCCCAGTGAAATAGCGACACCGCTGGCTATTTTAGCCAGATTGATGGGCCATTGCGGTACTATTGCTGGTAAATAGCCATTCATGCTGGCGATGCTCTCTCTAGTTTGATGCGTAGAGGCAAGATAATATTGAGCTTAACCCCACCTTCTATTTGGTTTTCAAAGGCTAAGTAGCCGCTGTATTTTTGAATAATTTCCTTGGCGCTAGCTACACTCAAGCGAGAATGGATTTGTGCAAGATCAGTATGAAAGAGCTGCGGTTGTAACATCACTTTTAGTTCTTCTTCTGGAATAGCAGGCCCAGAATCTTCCATGATAATCTGAATGGTATTTTTATCGGTTAGGGTTGTTTTAATATTTAAATAAGGGCTGTCTTGATTTTTAATGGCCTCTATAGCGCTTAAAATCAAACCTAAAAAGACTTCTTGCAGCTCATCAGGGTTTGCCGAAATAGGTATCAAATTACTGGCTAGATCCAATTCAATGCGGATATTTTGTGTGGCGCTTTGACAGATGTTAAATGCGCTGCGAATTAAATCATTAATTTGACAGGAGGCAGTCTTGCTCGAGTAGGTGGCATTAACTTGCAGTCTCTTGATGATTTCGACAATGCTGCCTAGATTTATCCGTAATTCGTCAATCTTCTGAAATTCCTCTTTTAATTTCTGCATGGTTTCAGGGTTGCTGACTTGCTGAATTTTATTAAAAGCTGCATAGACTTCTTCTGAAATTTTTTCAATCAAGGATCCCAGCATACTTAATAAATCAGAATGATAAACTAATTGCTTGGCATGGGCTTGGGCTATATTTTCCATTTGCGAGGCATAAGCTTGCAATTTTTCATTTTGAGTCGACAAGGTATTCTCAAAACGTATTATTCTGGCACCTACAGAAAGGCGGCTACGCAATTCCGCCATATTAAAAGGCTTTGATAGAAATTCATCGGCCCCTGCTTCAAGACCCTTGATGATGTTGGTGGTGCCGGTGACTTGAGTGAGTAGGATAATATAAGGGTGAGATAAATGCTCATGCTTGATTCTTTCGCAGAGGCCGATGCCATCGAGTTTGGGCATTAACCAATCGAGAATTAATAAGCGGGGCGCATTAGGCTTTTGCAAGATTTCCCAGGCTTCTTCTCCATTGCTGGCTTCTATAACCTCATAGCCCCATTGGCTGATAGCTGCTCTTAATAGAATTCGGGTAGGGGGGTCGTCATCGGCAATAAGAACCTTTATATTTTCAGTCTCTTGGGTGACTTCCTTTATTGGTTCGCTAGCCCGCATAGTAGTAAGTCCTTGATTTTAATTAAAAATCAGACCACTTCAGGAGATGCGATTACTGATAATACTATTATAATCCACAATTAGGGGTCTAAGACGGAAAAAAGGAAAAATAAATAAGGAAGGATTGTTTAGTAATTAGGCAGATCGTGTTTATTTTGCAACATATTTATTAATTATCTCAACCACTTTTTCTTTTTCTAGAGGTTTAGTAATAAATTCATCGATTCCAACTGATGCTGCTTTTTGTTGAAGATCAATTGTACGGTGAGCAGTTAAGATAAAAATAGGAGTATTCATATTTTTGGAGTGCTCCTTAATTTTTTTTATTACTGTAAAACCATCGCTTTTTCCTAGGCCAAGGTCTATAAAAATAAGCTGATATTTTATAATGTTCGCTTTTCCTAAAGCTTCGTTTTCTGATTTTGCTATATCAACTCTACAATTAAAGTCTTGCAAGATAAATTTAGCAACCATTTGTGCTAATATATCATCCTCTACAACTAAAACTTCAATAGTAGCTTTATTCATTAATAATTTCTTCGTCTAGCAGTGGTAACTGCAATGGCAAGATAAAGGTGAATTTAGATCCTTTATTGGGCTTACTATCTATTTCAATTTCACCATTCAATTCTTCAACTAATTGTTTAACCACCGTTAATCCTAGGCCGGAACCTTTATAATGGCCATTATTAGAGGGATTTAATCGATAAAATTTTTCATAGATAATAGTGTGTTTTTCTTTAGGTATTCCAATCCCCGTATCTTCCACGCAAATTTTAACAATTATATTTTTATTAGCTGTTTTTTTAGCTATTTTAGTGCTTATTTTAATGTAACCATTTTCTGTAAATTTAACCGCATTGCTAGCTAAATTAATTAAAATACGTTGGATTCGAAGCGGATCACTAATAAAAATTTCAGCTACATTATCTGGATATTCAGTAAAAAAACATAATTTTTTAATTTCTACGGCGGGCTTTTCCATTACAGCAACATTATTAATTAATTGACGTAAGTTGAATTTCTTTGCTAATAAAGGAAGGCCGCCAGCTTCTAATTTAGCAAAATCTAAAATTCCATTACAGTAATCTAAGAGTTGTTTCGCGCTATCAGTAATAGCAAATAATATATGTTTTTTCTCTTCATCTGTTTCTTTTTCCGCTAAAATTTTAGTCATGGCATAAATGCCAACAAAAGGTGTCCTAATGTCATGCTCCATGTTACGGATAAATTCTGTTTTCAATAGATTTGATTTTTCCGCTTCTTCTTTTGCTATTTTAAGTTCTTGTTCAGCCAGTTTTAAAGAACTAATATCAAGTGAGTTTCCAATAACCCCAATAATCTCATTGTTTTCATTACGCAGAGGCATTTTTACGCCAGCGAAATACATCAGCTTCCCATTAGCAATTCTAACTTCTTCTTCTGTATTGAGCGTTTTTCCAGTCTGGATAACATACTGGTCATTCTTCGATAACTCGGTAGCATAGTCAGGCCAAAGGTCAGAATCAGTTTTACCAATAATATCGTTAACTGTCTTTAAACCAGAAGTATCTACCATAAATTGGTTACACCCTAAATAGCGACCATTCCTGTCCTTCCAATAAAGGCTGCCTGGCGTACAATTAATAATATTAACGAGATTATCGGAGATAGTAGTTCGCTTGAAGGATGCATCTTTGCCAATCAGCAGTAAACTAGCTTTAGATTCTTTAGCATCAAGACAGAAAATGGTCCATTTAATAGAGCAGCTTCTTCCATATCCATTCTGAGTGTCACGGTAAATCTCTAGGTTAGAGGGCGCTTTTAAAAAATTGCTATCAATCGGAGAATGAAATCCTTGATAAGCAAAAATCTCAAAAAAATTTCTTCCAATGACTTCATTTGATTTGCAATTATAAAATTTTTCAGCGCTGGGGTTAAAGCCAATAATAGAATAGTTATTAGATAAGCTAATAACTATATCACTGGTGGTTCGTAGTAAGATGTCAAATTCCGTTGACTTCAAAATGGTTCCCTTCCTTTGTCTTAAGGCTTTCGCTGGTGAATAGTTATTGAAGATTTTTGGTTATCATGGATATCTTCATCAATTTTAAATGAAAGTTCCAGCCCATGACCATCTGAATGTTTTGCAATAAATTGTTCTAAGTTACTAGCAGGAAGTTTTTTTGTAATAGGGTCGTTTGGATTTATTGTTATATATTTCTGCAAAATAAGCTTTTGTACATAAGGGTCTAGCTTTAATATGTCAGCTGTTTTTAATACACCCTTATGATATGCTTGAACAGCCATAAGGCAAGCGCTCATCAATGCTGCTCGAGTAGGCCATATTTTCTCTGGTGGGACACTATGTTCCTTATTGTCAAAATTAATAGGAAAACCACCTCTAAGAATTACAAGTTTACTGTTTGCTGGATTATTAGGATTGCAATACTCAATATCAACAAATGGGTTTGGCGTCCGTTCTAGCTGTTTAGTTCTTTCTTGAATGTAAACAAGTAAGTTATTAAATTCAAGATCTTTTGAGCTGGTACTGACTAAATATTTCCGTCTTATACTCCCTAGAAGAGTGTTTAATATAGATAGTTCGAGGGTAATATCGGTGCCTGTACAGCCAATAATAATATCGGCTTCACGAATCAATAAAGTTATATCTGAGTATAAAATAACATTTTTATCTTTTATTTTATTCCTTATATCGTGAACTAAAACACAATGCCCTTTTTTTATAAATTTATTAACAATAGCTTTTCCCATAGTGCCATTGCCAATTACACCAATAATGGGTTTGTGAGAGAACGCTGTTCCTGCTTTTTCTCGAACCTTTTTAATGACTTGCTCAGCCACGATATCTGCAACCCAAGGGTATTCAATGGTGGTTTTTACGTAAGAACCAGCAACATTTATAATCGGGAATGGTACGCTTTTAAAATAACGATGATTTGAGCCGCCACGAGTTTGTTCTATGCCAATAACCTTTTTAGGTTTATAAGATATTCCATTAAATAATTTTCCGGGGGTTGATACCAGTAAGTCACCACCGTCATCTAATATAATGAGTAGGTCAGCCGGGCTTTCTTGCATGGATGCTAAAGCTTTATTCCATATATTGCCCACTGTTTCCCGCATGCAATCGCTATAATTTCCATAGCCTAGCTGTTCAGGGGCTTCGATAAAAGTATAACCTAAATTTTCTAATGCCTTAGCGCTATCTGGATGCGTTGAATAAGACTTGCCGCCAATAATAGCGCGCTTTAAACCAAGTTTTTTAAGCACCTTAAACATCTCAACGGTTGTACCTAAGATATGCTGTACTGCCACGATCATCACTTTCTTAAAGGGCTGGTTATCTTCTGGATTAATCTGTTTTGCTATTTCATCTAAGATTGATTCGCAGCTAAAAGGAGTGGAAGAAGAAAAATATCTCGCATGGGATTCGAGTGATGGTCTTGAAAAAAGAGCGGTTTTATTTGATGTAATTATTGCACCAGTATTAGCAGCAAGGCTTAGACAGGGTATTTCAGAGTGAATAAAATTAGTATGCTGTGCTATTTTAGTGCTCTGAGAGATTGGCAAAGGAGACAATTTACTGTTAGCAAAAAGTCCTCTTGTTGTTACATTTAATAAATTTCGGATTTTCATAGGGAAATGTCCAGACCTTATCATATCGTCATTATTATTTTTATTGTTATGTGTTAGGGGTTTTCATTATACGCATTTGATGCTTTTAGGTAAAGCATACTTTTTCAGCACTCATACATCCGTTTTTAAACCAAATTTTCAATATCTTCAACAAGTTTAGATGTTGATAGTTTACTCTGGTTAACACCTTCCTCTTGTTGGATGAGAGGCGTTTTAGGTTAAAGAATAGGCATGTGCAAATTAATTAATCGTTTAGCAGTAACTAGAAGGAAAAGTAAAGGGGGAAACTTGTCTAAAGTAATTATATAGATGTAGGGTCTTATTGAGTTTTATTATTCTTGTAACACTTCTTTCATGATTTTCTCGGTTAACTTCGCTATTTTTAACAGCTGAGCATACAGGTTTTCAAAATGCTCATTCTCTTTTTTTCGCCGGGATGTAGGATGTATGCTTTACGTTGTACTTAACCTATCCTACCCCGCCTTCTCCATGCCAAAAGTTGAATGAACCAATTTCTTCTCAACCGGCGTGTTTTTCAATTTGACATATTGGGGTAAGCCATTCTTGTATGGAGGATAATCTTCACCAGCAATCAGAGGGGAGAGATATTCTCGGCAGGCTGCAGTGATGCCATAGCCATCTTCAGTGATGTAATCACGAGGCAGGGCAACTTCTACATTAGCGACTTTTTCTAGGGGAGCTTCACCCACGGACCATTGATAAGGTTGATTACTATTGCGGATGATAATCGGTAGTACGGCATTTTTTCCGGCTAAAGCGAATTCTACCGCGGCTTTACCCATGGCATAAGCTTGCTCGACGTCGGTTTTGGATGACAAATGACGGGCTGATCTTTGTAAATAATCTGCCACAGCCCAATGGTATTTATAGCCTAATTTTTCCTTGATGAGCTTGGCGATCACCGGTGCTGTGCCACCTAATTGTTTATGGCCAAAAGCATCGACCAGGCCGGATTCTGCAATAAAGCTGCCATCGGGGTTGCGGGTGCCTTCGGAAACAACAATGGAACAATAGCCATATTGAGTGACGCTGTGTTTGACCTTGGCTAAGAAAGATTCTGTATTAAATGGAATTTCTGGAAATAAAATAATGTGCGGAGGATCACCGGCATTAATGGCATTCAAACCCCCGGCAGCGGCTATCCAGCCACTATGTCTTCCCATCACTTCTAGCAGGAATACCTTGGTGGAAGAAGAGGCCATGGCGGCAACGTCTAGACTGGCTTCAAGGATAGAAACCGCCACATATTTGGCTACAGATCCAAAGCCCGGCGAGTTATCGGTGAATGGCAAATCATTATCGATGGTCTTGGGAACGCCGATGCAAGTGATCGGGTAGTTCATTTCACGGCTGATTAGGGAAACTTTATGAGCAGTGTCCTGAGAGTCGCCGCCGCCATTGTAAAAGAAGTAGCGTATGCGGTGGGCTGAAAATACTTCAATTAGGCGCTCGTATTGGTCATGATTTTTTTCAATGGTGCTTAGTTTATAACGGCAAGATCCAAAGGCGCTTGAAGGGGTATGGCGTAAGGCTGCAATGTCCTGATCAGATTCGAGGCTAGTGTCGATGAGATCTTCGTTCAAGGCACCAATAATGCCATTGCGGGCTGCATAAAGTGTGCCAATTTTATCGCTATGCTGGCGGGCAGTTTGAATGACGCCGCAGGCGGTGGCATTGATAACGGAAGTGACGCCGCCAGATTGAGCGTAAAGTGCATTAAATTTTTCCATAGAAATGATCCTGATTAGCCAGTAATAGGGAAATATATAAAAATTGTGGCATGGTGTCTACGGTGGGTATTTTTGATATAGTGGATGGATTAACAGGACATAAAAATGGAACCCATACTTCCTTTGCCTTTATTTGATGCCATGGAAAATCTGGATTCTCCCCAGGAGCAAAGGGATGCTTTTATTGAATCAATAACTTATTCAGAAGTGCCCAAGGAATTTGAATATTGCTTAGAATTTCTGAAAAGCTATGGTCATTCGCTGGATACTTTTACTTCTTGTCGCCGGCAAATCACCCGTAATGATATTCGGGAATATCTGGAATTTGTTCAATCACCGCCTCTTAATTGGATTAGTACTAAAATAGTAAACCGCTATGTCACCAATGAAGCTGGGGAGCGCAAAGTGAATCCAGAATGGCGTCCTTTTGTGATCAAGCTTAGCAAGCTGGCACGTAGTCGTGGTGTTTCCTTGAAGAAAACCAATTATCAATTAAGCAATAAATCTATGGAAGCCATTTTTGCTAGTCTCAGTTCCTTCTTTGTTTTTTTGCAGCAGGAAGATTATTTGGAAGTGAATCCCATCAGCTTGATTCGTCAAAAGAAGGGTTATATACAACGACAGCAAAAGCTCAAGGTGACGCGCAAGTTAAGTCATTTGCAATGGCTGCAAGTGATTGCTGAGGCGGAAGCCATGGCTCGTGAGAATGTTCAGCATGAACGTACCTTGTTTTTGATGTCTGCTTTTTATTTGCTAGGTTTACGTATCTCAGAGCTAGCCTATGGTTCAGAGCGCATGGCTTTAATGAATAATTTTGCTCCAGATAAGAATGGGCTGTGGTGGTATACCACTGTAGGAAAAGGCAATAAGATGCGTGATGTTGCAGTGCCCGATGAATTATTGCGGGCTTTGAAGCACTATCGTCAGAGTCTGGGTTTGACGGCATTACCTAGTCGCGGCGAAGCATATCCACTTTTTCCCAAATTAAAGGGCAAGAAAGGCTTAGGTACCAGGCAAATTCGTAATATTGTGCAAATGGTATTTGATCGCGCTATTGCTGCCTTGAAAGCCCAAGGTAAACTGGATGAGGCTGAGGATTTGGCAACGGCTACAGTGCATTGGTTGAGACATGCCGCGATTTCAAATGAAGTTGAATTTCGACCGCGTGAACATATTCGTGATGATGTGGGGCATGAAAATCCAGCAACCATGGAAAAGTATATTGATACTGATCGCCAGGCTCGGCATCAGTCAGCACAGAGTAAACGACTGAAACCAGGAGTTCCTATAAATTAAGGAGGAAAAATGAAATCAAGGCTTGTAATGTTTGTTCTCAGCTCCGTATTTTTCAGTAATGCTTGGGCAGATATGTTTTGCCCCAGTAATTTTAATTCTATTAATGTCGGGGATTCCATTGATAGTGTGATTGCCGCTTGTGGTAAACCAGATTCACAGGTTTCCAATAAAGAAAAAGCGCCCCAGCCTCAGGAATGGTCTTATTATATTGCTACTACGCCTGGTCAGCCGGGTACCATGAAATTAACCATTGCCTTTGATGCCACGGGTACGGCGATTAATATCAGTGTCAATGGTTCGGGTATGCCGCAGACGCAAATTTGTAATGGTAACCAAATCCAGCTGGGTGATAACACCAAGGCAGTCGAAGCGGCTTGTGGCAAGGCGGCTTATGTTAACCAAGCGCCCACAGCAGATACTGGACCTGAACCTGCAACTGAAATTACTGTTATGACTTATAAGGGATCGCCCCCAGTTACCCTGACTTTTGAGAATGGTAAGTTGGTTTCGAGGCAGTAAGGGTTTCAAGGGGCTGTCATTGCGAACGAAGTAATCCACGTGGATTGCTTCGTCGCAAAAAACACTCCTCGCAATGACGGCTAATCCTGTTATTTTCCCTGCGTAGAAACAACAAAGGTCAGTGGCTTGGTTGGTTGGTTCTTTTCCCAAGGGCGTACATAGACAAAATTAAGCGAGATTTGTTGTGGAACAGCAAAGGCCTGCGGTTTGACCTTGAAAGTCCAAATTTCATATCCTGGGGCGCCCATTAAATGGGTTTGAGTGGCTTGATAACTGTGATTTTCAGCTTCAATCAATTGTGAGTCATAATTTTTCAAGAACCAGGAATATCCTGTGGTGGGATTGGATTTCAGTTTAATGGCAAATTCGGGGTGATCCGGGGTTACGAAGATACTGGTTTTTTGCTCAGTGTAAACAGAGGGATCGGTGTTATTGTCCAGAGCGTTGGCGGAGAACGAGAATGCCAGGCTGAGCAGGAAGAGTAGTTTAGTTAAATGTTTCATATTTTTTCTCCTATATTTTTTGTAATAACTTATCTATAAACTCCGAACTGAGTTCCGCTTTGACCGGTAGAACCCAGAGGCGTTCTCGGATTTTTTTATTCAGTACCAAATTCTTACATTTTACCGCATCTTTTTCCGTCATGAGAATAGGTAATTGGTCTGGAAAATCAAGATCAGCGGCCTGATAGGGGTGATGATCGGGAAAGGCGTGAGGAATGATATTAATATTAAAGTGTTTCAATAGATCAAAAAAGCGCTGAGGATTGCCGATGCCAGCGATAGCATGGGCTGTTTGACTGGCAAATTGAGAAAGCGCTGCTTGCCGAGTAGGATGATCCAGGGCGACAAAATAGGGTGAGTGTAGTTGCATGTCGAAAGTAACTCGATTTTCAGGGAGCTTAGAGGTGGCTTTCTCTGCAGCATTAATCACCACAAAATCTACTGTATTTAAACGATGTGGTGGCTCACGCAAAGGCCCTGCAGGTAATAGCTTTCCATTGCCAAAATAGCGGCTGCCATCAATAACAGCGATTTCCACTTGTCTGGCTAATCGATAATGCTGCAAGCCATCATCGGTGAGGATGATATTGCAGGAAGCGTCAATTAATTGTTGGACTGCTTTGCTGCGATCAATGCAGATTGCCACTGGGCAGTGAGTATTTTGGGCGAGCAAGACAGCTTCGTCACCCATTTGATAAGGGTCAGCATCTGCTGCAACCAATCTGGGGCTGTGATTGCGTTTCCCACCGACGCCACGCATCGCAATGCCGGGTTTAAATCCGGCTTGAATTAAGCGCTCAGCTAGCCAGGCGGTTAAGGGAGTTTTTCCTGTACCGCCGACGGTAATATTGCCAATGACAATCACCGGGATGGGAAATTTCTGCGAGTTTTTAATTCCTGTTCGATATACCCAGCGTCTTAATCCTGTTAGCCAGCCATAGACATAGGAAAAAGGCAGCAGCGGCAAGAGTAGAGGGTGCAAGGAAGATTGATACCAATATTTTTCAATCGACATGTTCATGCTCAGTGCGTCAGGGCTGGTGATAAAGGTAATTCCTGGAATTGCATTTGATGCAATCTGGCATAATAGCCCTGGCGCTCGAGTAATTCGCGGTGATTACCAAATTCCAGGATTTTGCCGTTATCGAAAACCACAATTTTATCGGCATGTTCAATAGTGGATAGGCGATGGGCGATGACAAGCGTAGTGCGATTGCGCATTAATCCTTCCAGGGCAACTTGGATATATCGTTCAGATTCAGTGTCCAACGCTGAAGTGGCTTCATCGAGAATCAAAATAGGTGCATTTTTTAAAATGGCTCGGGCAATGGCAATACGTTGTCTTTGTCCACCGGAAAGTAGAACGCCGTTTTCACCGATCAAGGTATTCATGCCCTGAGGTAACTTATCAATGAAGTCCAAGGCATTGGCTGCTTTAGCCGCAGCATAAATTTCCTCCGGTGTGACATTGCCAAAGCGGCCATAGGCAATATTGTTGGCTACCGTGTCATGAAATAATACCACATTTTGCGAGACTAAAGAAAATTGCCGACGTAAATCAGCCAGACGATATTCTTGGGTAGGAATGTTATCCAAATAAATTTCGCCCAGGTAATTAGTATAAAAGCGTGGCAGCAAGTTTACTAAAGTGGTTTTACCGCTGCCCGAACGTCCTACCAGAGCCACGATTTCCCCGGGTTGAATGCTGAGGTTGATATCATGCAAGATTTGTGCGCCATTGGCATAGGCAAAATTAACTTGGGATAAAACAATTTTACCGTGGGCCCTTTCCAAAGTACGGGTGCCGGTGTCTTTTTCAGCAGGCTGATCTAAGAGTTCAAAAGCACTTTGCGCGCCGGCTAGGCCGCGATATAGTTTATTTTGCATCTGCGTTAAATCTTTTAAGGGTTTGATCAGAGCTAGCATGGCACCAATCATCGCGACAAAGCCGCCGGGGGATAGCACAGAATCTGCAATGTCCATGGTGGCAACATAGAGGGTGAAGGAGAGGGCAATAGCGGCGACCAATTGCACGCTAGAAACGCTAATGGCCCGAGCAGCGACAACTTTCATTTCACGGCTGCGGTTGGCTTGCAGGGCTTTATCGAATTTAGTGGTTTCCTGGGCTTGACCATCAAAGGAACGGATCACTTTATAGCCCTCGATATTTTCTTCAGCACGATGATTTAATTCTGCCATGGAATCTTGGATGCTTAAGCTGAGCCGTCGGACACGCAAGGAGGTGGCGCGCATGATAAAGGCAATGGAGGGCATGATGATGAAATATAATAAAGTAAGCTTCCAGCTGACGTGTAGCATCACAACGAGGAGGCCTATGATAAAGCAGGTCGATTGAATGGCAGTGGTGAGCACATCTGCGCTGGCATTGGCTACTTGCTCCACACTGTATAAAATAACCGATAAAACATGGCCGGTGGTGGTGTGATCATAAAAGCTGGCGGGTAGGCGTTGTAAATGTTTAAAAATATCACGACGCAATTCGGTGATGACATTACGTGAGGTGAAAGCCAGGTTATAGCTGGAGACAAAACTAGATACGCCGCGCATAATGAATACACTTAAGACCAGAACCGGTGCCCATTTGAGAAAGTCATGATTTTTTTGAATCAAGCCCTTATTGAGTAAGGGTTCCAAAAAAGAAACAAACCAGGAATCAATCCCCGCATAGGTTATGCTGGCAAGCAGAGCGGTTATCAGGGCAAACCAGTAGCGACGGACATAAGTAAAGAGACGAGCATAGATGTCCCAGGCATTTGAAACTTTGATATTAGCTATTTTGGAAGATGACATGTAAAATTTTGCCCTAATATTTAAAATGCGCCATTTTAGCATAGAGGGATTGATCATGCCTAATATACAGACGATTATCGAAGCAGCCTATGAAAACCGGGCCCATTTAAGTCCGGGCAAGACAGATTATGAAATCCGGGAAGCAGTTGAGGAAACAATAGCCAAGTTAGACTCTGGCCAACTGCGTGTGGCTGAAAAAATTGAGGGAAAATGGCAAACCCATCAATGGATTAAGAAGGCGGTTTTATTATCATTCCGGCTATACGATAACCAACTGATGGAAGCCGGGTGTCTGCGTTTTTATGATAAGGTCCCCCTCAAGTTTCAGACGCTCAGCCAGGCTGAAATGAGCGCTTTGGGGGTTAGGGTGGTACCTTCAGCGATCGTGCGTCAGGGTGCCTATATCGCTCCCAATTGTGTTTTAATGCCTTCCTATGTCAACTTGGGGGCCTATGTGGATAGCGGTACCTTGGTGGATACCTGGGCAACAGTAGGGTCCTGTGCGCAAATTGGGAAAAACGTTCATCTTTCGGGCGGGGTCGGTATTGGCGGGGTATTGGAGCCTGTTCAGGCTAATCCTACTATTATTGAGGACAATTGCTTTATTGGAGCTCGTTCTGAAATTGTGGAAGGGGTTATTGTAGAAGCCGGTTCAGTCATCTCCATGGGGGTTTATATTGGTCAAAGCACCCGTATTTATGATCGTGAAAAAGATCAAGTGCTTTATGGCAGGGTTCCTGCGGGCTCAGTGGTAGTGCCGGGTAATATGCCCAGCTCAGATGGCAAGTGCAGTTTATATTGTGCAGTGATCGTTAAGAAGGTCGATACGAAAACAAGAGAAAAAATTTCAATTAATGAATTGCTTAGGGATATTTCTTATGCTAGTAGTTGAACTTCTAAAAGAGCTCATGGCTTGTCCTTCTATTACGCCGGATGAGGCTGGCAGTCATGGCATTTTGGTCCAGCGGCTGGAAAGGCTAGGCTTTATTGTAGAAGACTTGCCTTTTGAAGAGGTGGATAATTTTTGGGCTAGACGAGGTTCTCAAGGGCCTTTGATTGTGTTTGCGGGACACAGTGATGTGGTTCCCCCTGGTCCTGATAAATCTTGGACCTCTGGTCCCTTTGAACCCACAGAACGCCAGGGTTTTTTATTTGGCCGGGGTGCAGTGGATATGAAGGGTGGTTTGGCGGCAAGTGTAATCGCTGTGGAAAGATTTCTTGCTGCCCATCCTGATCATCAGGGCTCTCTGGCTTTTTTAGTGACCAGTGATGAAGAGGGAGCTAGTATTAATGGTACTAAAAGAGTCATTGAAGTTTTAGAGCAGCGTAATGAAAAAATAGATTATTGCATTATCGGTGAACCCAGTAGTGAGCAAAATCTTGGGGATCAGATTCGCGTGGGTCGTCGTGGTTCCCTGCATGGCAAACTCATTATTCAAGGTAAGCAGGGGCATATTGCTTATCCTGTTTTAGGTCATAACCCCATTCATAATTGTCTGAGTGCCTTGCAGAAATTAATAGTAGCGGATTGGGAGCGTCTCTGTCATTCCCACGAAGGCGGGAATCTGCCGAATGAGAGTAGAGAAATTCTCGCGCAAGCGACAGAAAGAGATTTCCCACCAACCACTTTTCAAATCTCTAATATTCATGCTGGAACTGGTGCACTGAATGTGACTCCTGCTGAGGTAGAGCTACGGTTTAATTTTCGTTTTTCTAACGCGCTAACGGCTAAGCAATTGCAAGAAAAACTCGAAAACATTTTAAATGGGCATCAGCTCCAATATAGCCTAGATTGGGATTTGTCCGGTGAGCCCTTTTTAACCTCCCAAGGAAAATTACTGGAGGCAGTTAAACAGGCTGTTCACCAAGCCACAGGGGCTTATCCTAAACTATCTACTGGTGGTGGGACTTCTGATGGACGTTTTATAGCGCCCACCGGAGCGGAAGTGATTGAATTGGGCTTGATTCATACTACAGCGCATCAGATTGATGAATGCGTGCGTTTAGAGGATTTGCATAAGCTGGTTGAGATTTACGAGAAGGTTTTAATTAATTTATTAACAAAATAAACGCCGTCATTGTGAGTAGCATTTTTTGCGACGAAGCAATCCATATGGATTGCTTCGTCGCAAAAAACGCTACTCGCAATGACAGCAAGTAATTCATCTTGCACTCCTAAGCAATCTGGTTTAACCTACGCGGGCATCGATCGCCATGGAGAGATGTCCGAGCGGTCGAAGGAGCACGCCTGGAAAGCGTGTGTACGTAGAAATACGTACCGAGGGTTCGAATCCCTCTCTCTCCGCCATATATTGATGTGATGTACAGTAAAGTGTTTTAGCAGCTAGTTTGGGTCCCTTCGCAGCGATATGTTGTAAACCCCGCCAGGTCCGGAAGGAAGCAACGGTAGCAGCAAATTCGGGTGCCGAAGTGTGGCTCGACTGGCTGCTTTAATTTCTAACAGGGATAAACTGCGTATGAGTTATCAAGTCCTTGCGCGAAAATGGCGACCCCGAAATTTTAAGGATCTTGTTGGCCAAGAGCATGTGCTGCGCGTGCTTAAAAATGCCCTGGACAAAAGTCGTCTCCATCATGCTTATTTATTTGCGGGTACTCGTGGTGTGGGTAAAACTACCCTGGCTCGCATTTTCGCTAAATGTCTCAACTGTGAAACAGCCTTGGGCTCTAATCCTTGTGGTACTTGTGCAACGTGTCGCGCTATTGATGCTGGACAATTCTTAGATCTCTATGAAATTGATGCTGCTTCGCGTACCAAAGTTGAAGATACCCGAGAGTTGTTGGAAAACGTCGCTTATCCACCGGTGCAGGGTCGATATAAAGTCTATCTCATTGATGAAGTGCATATGCTATCGGGGCATAGCTTTAATGCCTTGCTGAAGACTTTGGAAGAACCACCACCCCAAGTCATGTTTATTTTCGCGACTACTGAACCCAAACGTTTGCCGATTACTGTACTCTCGCGTTGTCTGCAGTTCCATTTGAAAGCTTTGACACCGGAGCAAATTGCTGGGCAACTAAAACATATTTGCAGCAGTGAACAAGTCTCATTCGAAGATCGAGCGCTGGTCCAATTAGCTCAGGCGGCGGATGGTAGCTTGCGTGATGCTCTCAGTCTTTTGGATCAGGCCATTGTTTATTGTGATACAGGCTTGCATTTGGAAGAAGTGAACCAAATGCTGGGTTATATTGCCCAGGATGAAACTCTTAAGCTTATTCAAGCTCTGGCTGAGCGCAATGGCCAGCAATTATTTGCTGTGCTAGATCTGTTGCATCAACGAGCGCCAGATTATCAGCAAGTCTTGGCTGAAATGATTTCCAGCTTGCATGAGGCTGCCGTTTTTCAGATCGTTCCCTCGCAAGAACCCAGTGAAATGATCAAGACCTTGGCACAGAAATTATCTCCTGAAGATTTGCAATTGTTTTATCAAATTGCCTTGCTGGGACAAAAAGATTTACCTTTCGCACCTTCGCCAGCCCAAGGTTTTGAAATGACTCTGCTACGCATGCTGGCTTTTAATCCTCTGAATTTTACTGTTGATGCGCCAGTTAAAACCAAACCAGTGCCTGTCGTAGTTGCTCCAGTCAATAAACCTGCGGCCAGCAAGACACCGGCAGCAACCAAAGTCGTAACTGCTCCTGCTCAAGTGCAAACAACACCGCCTCCTGAAAATATCCAAGCAGATGAATGGCGCGATCTTTTGTCCAAGCTGGGTTTGACGGGTTTAGCCCAAGCACTTGCCATGAACTGTAAAATGGAAAAGATGGATGAGAAGCATTTGAATTTAGTTCTGGCTGCCAGTTATAAACCCATGCTGAATCCTAAATTGCAGGAACGCATTGAGCAGGCCTTGGCTAAACATTTTAATCGTCCTCTACGTTTGAATATCCGTATCACTGAAGATGTGCTTGATACTCCTGCCGCGCAGCAAAATCAAGAACAAAAGCAGCGTCATGCTTCTGCTTTGGAATCCTTACACCAAGATCCTGGTGTGCAAAAGCTTAAATCCCTTTTTAATGCCACGGTTGATTCCCAGTCCTTGGAGGTTGGGGAGTAACATTTGTTTCTAATCGCCCCAATAAAATATTCCTAGCAGGATTTGAAGATAATCTTTATGAGATTGGCTGTGATGGTGCCTTGTTAAGGGATAATACGGTATATTTAGATTCCGATAGAGCAGCAACTTCACTGAAAACGGCAGTTATTTCAGCAATCAATGAGGTGAGATCTTCTTTTGTGAATGCGGAAGTGGCTAGTGTTGTTTTTGAAAATTTGATAACTGAAGTAGAAATGGATGTGGGCTTCCCTTTTAAATAAGCTGGATTCACGAAAATAACGAGAAACTTTTGTACCTGAAAAAGAATTGCTATAATCCTAAATCAGAATGGATTAGTTTTATGAATAAGGAGATTCATAATGAAAAGTTTTAAGTATATTTTGCTATTAGCTTTAATTTCTTTTCTTCATTTTGCTTGGGCTTGTACTGGTCTTCAACTCAAAGCCAAAGATGGAACAGCAATTAGTGGTCGCACAGTAGAATTTGGCATGAATCTTGACTTATCGGGTCTCATTATTCCCCGCGGTTATCCTTTAAAAGGCAGCTTACCGGATGGTGGTGTTGGCATGAATTATAAAGCTAAATATGCAGCGGTCGGTGGTGCCCTGTTTGGTGAAATAGCTATTGCCGATGGTATGAATGAAAAAGGTCTGAGTGTGGGTGCTTTCTATTTTCCAGATTATGCAGACTATGCTGAAATTACTCCTCAGAACAAAGATAAAGCTTTATCGCCTACTGAATTTCCTACGTGGATTGTGACTCAATTCGCAACAGTGGATGAGGTTAGGCAGGCACTTAATGCAGTTGTTATCGTGCCGACTATACCCAAAGGCTGGCCCGCATTGCCGCCCTTTCATTATGTAGTCTATGATAAGGCTGGAAAAAGCATTACCATTGAGCCTATTCATGGCCAATTAAAAGTTTATGATAACCCTCTGGGTGTTTTGACAAATTCTCCTACCTTTGATTGGCAAATCACTAATCTGGCAAATTACATCAATTTATCGCCTATTAATACACTGCCAGTGAATATTGAAGGTGTGCAGCTTAAACAATTTGGTCAGGGCTCCGGTATGCATGGCTTGCCTGGCGACTTTACGCCGCCTTCACGCTTTGTCCGTGCAGCGATATTTGCTAGTTCAGCGGTTCCCCAGGGTAATGGCGAACAAACCGTTCTACAGGTTTTTCATATCTTAAACCAATTTGATATTCCTTATGGCGCTGTTAGGGAAGTAGAGCATGGTACTGTTTTTCCTGAATATACCTTGGCGACAGTGGTGAGGGATCCGCAAAATCTCAAGTATTATTTTAAGACTTATGATGATCAAAGCATTAAATTCATTGATCTCAAAGCCTTCGATGTGAATACTAAAAAAGTGAAAATGATCAGCATGAAGGGTGGACAGCAGCTGTTTGATATTTCGCAGACAGCGGGTTGAGGAGCATAATTTATCTGTCAGTGATCCGCCTGCTATTTATGCAGTTTAGGTTTATGAATATGATCCAGAATAGTGCTTCTGGACTGGTGTAAGCTTTCCAGCTCCTTCTTTAATTCTTTTTCCACCTTTTTTCCAGTAACCTTAAAGAGGTGTGAGTGTACAGATTTCTTGGTAATTAAAAAAGTAAGCACTGCAGGCAGAACGGTGAGATGAGCCAAGGCAGTGGCAACACCTTTAAGGACTGCTAAGCCAGTGTCTTTAAAGTTGAGCTTGGTGCGTTGCATCGCAAATATTTCAGCAATCGATTGACCATTATATTCTTTTGGTCTTGTTTCACAGAGTAATTGAGTAAAGTCATCAGTCATCTGCTTAAATTTTTTATGCTTACTCTGAGGTAATATTCTAATAGCAGCGGTCTCATTTTCTTTATAAATCTCAAGCTGTCCCAAAGGACGAAGCAATTCATTCACAGCGGCCAATTTTTGGTTATAAAGGGCATCCTTTAAAAATCCATGACTTTCTAGATGATATTTATATTTGAGAAGAATAGCCTGGATTTTAGATAAATGCTGCTCATAGGTTTTATTGATTTCTGCTCTGGTTTCTTCAATAAGCTTAGTATCTCGTGGCTTAATGTCTCGTTTTTCTTGGTGGCGAATAACCCGATCGAATTCATCTTTAAGCTCTCGGGTGCTTGTTTCATGTAATTTGATCAATCCAGCGAGATTTTTTTTCACATGAGGTTTAATGAGTACCGCTGAGGATGTCACTTTTATCGCGCCATTCTCATTAACTACCGTTGTATCACGACCATAAACCGGCAAGCCAAGAAGTTTCTGAAATGGCGGTTCAGCGGCCAATGATTGATATAATAAACGATGAGATACTGGAGAGAGAAATAAGAATTTACCCTGATCTGGTTCGAATGGCAGAGCCAGATGATGCTGTTTTAAGAGCTTGACGACACGTGCAGAGAGGGTTTCTCTTAAAAATTCTTTAACGCCCTTTGTGGGTAGAGAAAGATTGGTTCGTACCATTCTTTCATCATACTTATCTAATTTGCTTTCCTGCCAATGACCGTATTCATTCCGGCCGTAGATACTTAATATTCCTGCCTGATCGATTAAAAGCGGTGTATTATTTTCTTCAGCTTGCTTTTTTAGATCTGTTTTCCGTGTTTCATTTTTTTCTTCACCTAAGAAGGCTACCTGCAAGCTATTCAGCATTTTATCGATAACATTCCCAGCTTCAGGAAAGGGAGTCATTTTCCATTCGACAGCCTGATCAAGTTCTTTATCTTCTGGAATTTGGGGAGTATAAAGATAATACTGATCACCTTGTTTGAGGAACATAGGATTGCCATTGGGTTCGATAGAGGTGAGCGGTATATCAGGCATCAGTATTTTTAAACGAAGCGCAAAACTATCATCGCGTCTTCGCAGCCAGAGAGGCTGGTTGCCAGGGAGCTCTACTTCAGGAAGAGCTTTGCCCGAAGTAAATTTAGTCTTTTCATCAAAAGATCGAGAGGGATAGCAAAGCTCTTGCCGCCACTGTTCCGTCCATTCATCCTGTGAACGTCCAACGACGTAAAGCAAATAATCCGAGCCTTGTTGAGTAGTCCATTGATCAGTATTGTTAATAAAAGCACCATAGACAATTTTTGTTTTGCGGTAAATCTCCTCGAAGTGTTGGTAGAGATCCTCGATATTTTTATTTTTACCGCTTTCAAATTCCGCTGCTTGAGATTCAGCTGCTTTTTGAGGTAAATGTTGACGAATCATTTTTAACATGGTTATATTTCTAGAACACATACTATATTGATATGGTGTGACACCTTCTGTGCTCCTTTCTAACAATAATAGCGGATTGACCTTGATCATCTTCTCTGCCTCATCTTGCTTGCCCATTTTAATCAACCACATCAGATGATCGACCAATTCTTTTTTAAGATTTTTATCCGGATTGTTGGTTGCGGCTGATAGCGCATTTGCCTCCTTCATGTCATAGTGAATTTGATCACGAGCAGCCAAGATTCTCGCCAGTTTTGGCCAGTATCGATGCAGGGTTTCTTGGGTAATGGGTTCTAATTTTTCGATTGGAATACGATTTGCATTCAGTGTTTTTAATGAAATGGAATCATTAACTAGTTCTCCTGAGGGATTTTTCAGACGGTATTCTAAAAATCCTTCTTGAATTTGAAATTGTACTTCACTTGTCGCAGGCTCACCATGAGTCCATAAGGTGGGTTGTGCGGAACTATCTTGTGCATAAGAGCCAATTAGCTGAATAAGATCGCCCGGAACCGTTGAAAAAAATAGATTAGAATTTGCAGTTGTTAAAGAAGCTGACGAACTGGGATGAGCTATTGATTCCTTAGATGGCTTGTTGTTTTTTTGAGTCATGGTATGCCTCGTTTATTTATCAGCATTATCTTTATTATAGTATAATTTTAGCTCATTTTTGTTCAGGCCAAAAATGGTAGAAGTCAATATAAATCAATCAATTAAAGTCATTGCAAGGCTTTGTTGCATAAATCATTTTTCACACAAAACTGTCATTGCGAAGCCAATTTGATTATTGATTATCTGTGGTACTCTTTTAGACCACTATTTTCCAGAGAGCTTCTTTGCTAGAATCTCTCCACTAAGCCTAGGAGTTAGATTTATGATCAAAGACGATAAACAGCCGGGTTTTTCCGATCTGATTAAAAAAGCCCAAGAAATGCAGAAAAAACTGCAAGATATGCAAAAACAGATGATGGAAACAGAAATCATTGGGCAATCAGGTGGTGGTATGGTGAAAATTACCATGACTGGTCATCATTATGCCCGTCGTGTGGTCTTGGATAGCAGTGTCTTGAAAGAAGACAAGTCAGTGATTGAAGATTTAATTGCTGCAGCTATTAATGATGCCACAGATAAAATTGAAAAACACATGCGCGATAAAGTCTCAGGTTTGTCAGGTATTAAATTGCCGGATGGCTTGTCAGATAGTGAGTCCGACAAATAAGGACAATGCATGCGCTTTAGTCCTTTGCTAGAAGAATTTATCGAAAGTCTGCGTGGTTTACCGGGTGTTGGGCCTAAGACAGCGCAGCGTATGGCATTTCAGTTACTGACTCGGGGTCGTGAAAGCGGCAAACAATTAGCAAAAATGTTGAATCGGGCTTTAGAGGGTATTGCGCATTGTCAAAGTTGCCGTACCTTTTGTGAATTAGAGCTCTGTGAGGTTTGTGCTTCGCCGCAGCGGGATCCTTCTGTCTTGTGCATTGTTGAAAATCCCATCGATATGCTTGTCATTGAGCAGGTTAGTCTGTTTAAGGGATTTTACTTTGTCTTAATGGGGCATTTATCTCCCTTGGATGGCATTGGGCCTGATAAACTAGGCATGAATGAACTGTCACAGCGCTTGGCGGAAGCTAAAATCTCTGAAGTGATTTTAGCGACTAATCCTACGGTTGAGGGAGAGGCGACTGCGCATTATATCTCCGATTTAATCAAGAAATATCCCGGCATTAAAGTGACGCGTATTGCTCATGGTGTTCCCTTGGGTGGGGAGTTGGAATATATCGATGGCGGTACCCTGGCTCATGCCTTTGCAGGCAGGGGTGAGATTTGAGTATCCGTATGTTCTGAAAAGCTGTCATTACTTTGTCGCACAAAACGCTCCTCGCAATGACAGCTCCTCAGAGCAAACGAAAAGGAACATCTTCATGTATAAATTTCTATATCTAATTTTACTGCTGATTTTAGCTCTCCCCATCTGGGCAAGTGAAAAATTAATCATTGAACCTGATCAAGGTCGACAGCCCATTATTGAAGCGATTCAAGGAGCCAAAAACACCGTGGATTTGGCGATGTATGGTTTTACCGATCCAGACTTGATGCAAAGCTTTATTCAAGCCAAACAACAGGGCAAGAGTGTACGGATTCTCCTGCAACATTTTCCTTATAATAACTTGGATGAAAATCTTCCGGCAATCCAGCAATTTTCTGATCATCAGGTAAATTTGGTTTATGCGCCATCTACTTTTTATTTGCTCCATCAGAAAACTTTGGTTTTAGATCATCAGCAGGCCCTGATCTTAACGTTTAATTTCACCCGCTCCACATTTACTAAACAAAGAAACTTTGGCTTGATCATTGATGATCCGGTGGCGGTGCAAGAAATTCAGCAAGTGTTCAATGCGGATTGGCAAAATAAAACGATTATCCCCAAAGTTTCCCGTTTGGTTTGGAGCCCAGATAATAGCCGGGCGAAGATCCTGAGTTTTATTCATAACGCCAAAAAAGAAATTAAAATATATGCTCAGGGTCTGAGTGATTATCAGGTGATCGACGCTTTGGTCGGTGCTGTTAAGCGCGGTGTGTCAGTGCAAGTGCTCACCTCGGGTCCGTGGCCAGGTAAGAAATGGGATTACTTAAAGAAAGCTGGTGTGCAAATTGTTTTGGATAAAAAATTGATCATTCATGCTAAAGTCATTCTGGTTGACCAGAAAAAAGCTTTTCTAGGCTCGATTAACTTTACCCAAGCTTCCATCGATAAGAATCGAGAACTGGCCACGATGGTGCAGGATCCCAAAATCGTGACTAAGCTTTTGGAAGTATTTAAGCGGGATTGGAAAGAGGCGGGGTAATCCTGACAGCTCCTCGCAATGACAGCTCAGTGATTAACCCTCTAAAGCTTTCAACAACTTCAAATGAATTCCATCAAATCCAGAATTACTCATCATTACCACATGATCCCCCGAGCGTAATTCACTGGCTAGGGTTTTGACCATGGTGTCCACTTCGTTAAACACCTGATGAGGCTGAGGGCAGTTCTTGATCGCTTCAGCAACGCTCCAATTGGCGGAAGGTGGTTGTTTACAAATAATTAGATCGGCATCGACCAAGGCTTGCTGAATATGGTCCTTATGCACACCGCTACGCATGGTGTAAGAGCCAAACTCCAATACTGTCACGATACGCGCTTTGCCAATTTTAGCGCGTAAACCAGCCAGAGTGGTTTTAATCGCAGTAGGATGATGGGCAAAATCATCATAGAGTGTAATGCCCTTGACCTCACCCTTAATTTCTAGTCGGCGCTTCACATTTTTAAAGCTAGCCAGGGCAGCGATCGCTTTTTCAGGAGCGACTCCAGCATGGTGTGCAGCGCTGATGGCTGCCAGAGCATTGTCCACATTATGCTTGCCTAATAGGGCCCAATTAACTGTACCCAGGGTTTTGCCTTCGTGAATCACTTCAAAGCAAGAGCCATCTTCTTTGATTAAACAGGCTTGCCAAGGGCTGGTCGTACTGCCAAAACTAACGCAGGGCGTCCAACAACCTTTCTTCAAGACTTGCTTGAGGTTTTCATCCTGATCATGATGAATAATTAAGCCATTATTGGGGATAGTGCGTACCAAATGGTGGAACTGCATTTGAATAATTTCCAGATCTTTGTAGATGTCTGCGTGATCAAATTCTAGGTTATTCATAATCAGGGTGCGTGGTTGATAGTGCATGAATTTGGCGCGTTTATCAAAGAAGGCGGTATCATATTCATCAGCTTCAATGACAAAGAAAGGCGATTTGCCCAAGCGTGCGGAAACCCCAAAATTTTCTGGGATGCCGCCAATTAAAAATCCAGGTTCAAGTCCAGCATACTCTAAAATCCAGGCGACCATACTGGTGGTGGTAGTTTTGCCATGGGTACCCGAAATAGCGATGACCCAGCGGTTTTTGAGAATGTTTTCAGCCAACCATTGTGGACCCGAGATATAAGGGAGCTTATTGGCTAGGATGTATTCCATAGCAGGATTACCCCGGCTAATGACATTGCCCACAATAATCCGCTGTGTATCGGGATCAATATCTTCCGGTCTATAGCCTTCACAAAAGGGAATCTGTTTTTGAGCTAATTGGGTGCTCATGGGCGGATAGAGATTCATGTCTGAACCTTTTAAAACATAGCCGCTCTCTTTTGCCAGCAAGGCGATGCCGCTCATAAATGTACCGCCAACGCCAAGTATGTGTATTTTATTCTCTTTTTGCGTTGTCATTGAGATGACCCCTTAGATTTATTCAGAATTTGAGGTAATATATACCAAAATTAAAGCGGTTTATATCCCTGTACATTGACGTTAGGGAGGCCATGGATGGAGTATGCACAATCGCTTTTTGAAGCGATTACCGATAGTGCTGTAATACTGGATAGATCAGGACGAGTTCTGGATTGGAACCCGAGCGCTGCTGTTTTCTTCGGATATAGCAAGAGAGATGTCTTAGGACGATCAATCAATTTGATTTATGATCGCAATTACCCTTTCGCTAAAATTATCAAGGAAATTCTGCCTGTACAAAAAAACTGGGTTGCAGAGACAATTTTCTTTCGCAAGAATGGCACCAAGGGAACTTGTCGTACTTGTATGAGCATACTGACCAATCCCCAGCAAACCAAGACAGCTGCTTTATTAATACATCAGAATCTTACCCCCTTTAAGATCGCTGAAAATTTGCTAAAGGTGGAGGGTGAACAACTCAAGCAGGATTTTCATCAAAGCTTGGCAGCTACCTTGACACTCTTTCCCTTATATGTGAATTCTCAAACCCAGATAGAACAACAGGACAGAGATTTGCGTGAAAGTGAATTACGTTTTCGCTTATTGGCAGAAAATGCCACGGATATTATCGCGCGGGTAGGTGCTGATGGAAATTATCTGTATGTATCACCCTCTTGTAAGGCACTCTTAGGTTACAAGCCTGAAGAATTAGTTAATCGCAGTGCATTTAAATTCGTGCATCATGATGATGTGGCCAAACTCAAAAAAGCCTTTTCCCGACATCGTGACAATAAGAATAGTCCCACAGTGGTGTTTCGTGCGCGGCGTAAAGAGGGAGAATATCGCTGGTTTGAAAGTTTAATTCGCCTGATCTGCGATGAAGATACCCGTGAAGTCCGTGAAATCCAGATGGCTTCAAGAGATGTGACCGATCATATTCTGGATAAAAGGGTGGGCATGCGTAAACAGCAATTAGCGCATGTTTTTCGTTTAAGCTCCATGGAAGAAATGGCCTCAGGCATGGCTCATGAAATCAGCCAGCCTCTTTCCGCCATTATTAATTATACGCGCGGTTGTGTGCATCATTTGCAAAGTGGCAAGCATGATACACCTTTGCTGACTGAGGTCATGGAAAAAGCGGTGAAACAAGCAGAGCGCGCCGGTGAGGTGATTCAACGCTTGAAGAATTTTTTCTGCAAAGGGCAATTAGTAAAAACACCTTGCAAAATTAATAGTATTTTACGAGAAACCGTTAGTTTGATTCGACATGATTTGACCTCATCTAAAATCAAGATGGATTTGGATTTTGATAAAGAGTTACCCTTTATTTCTGCGGATCGCATTCAATTGCAACAGGTCATGTTAAATCTGTTGCAGAATGCGATTGATGCAATGCGTGATATCAATCCCTCTGATCGCAAAATTAAAATTCAAACCAATACTTTAAATAAAAACACAGTGGCCATTACCGTCAACGATACGGGTCCTGGCTTTTCCAAGGAAGTGATTCATCAAGTATTCAAGCCATTTTTCTCCACCAAGGCTCATGGTCGTGGGATGGGGCTGGCAATTTGCCGATCTATTATTGAAGCGCATGGCGGTGCATTTACAATTAATGCGAATACCACGCACAATAGTTGGATTCGCTTCACCTTACCTATTGAGTAGGAGGCTATTATGGCAGATGAATCAATCGTTTATGTTATTGACGATGATCAGGCAATGGTAGAGTCTTTGTCCTGGGTGATTGAATCAGTGGGTTTTCGCGTTAAAACTTATACCCGGGCCCAGGATTTTCTGGATGAATATGATACCCAAGTGCCAGGGTGTTTATTGCTGGACGTGCGCATGCCCGGCATGAGTGGTCCTGAATTACAGACCCGTTTAAATGAATTTGCAGAGCAAGGTGTTTCTGTGCCTCCCATCATTTTTATCAGTGGTCATGGTGATGTTCCCTTAGCCGTGCGTGTGATGAAGGCAGGTGCTGTGGATTTTCTGACTAAACCTTTTAATGATCAAATCTTATTAGAGAGCATTAACAAGGCTATACGAGCCGATCGTGCTAATCGAGATAAGCTACAGGAATCAGCAGAAGCTTCTGCTAAATTTGCTCTTTTATCGACGCGAGAAGCTCAGGTTTTACAGGGTATTGTTGCAGGCAAGGCGAATAAAGTTATTTCAGCGGAATTGAAAATATCCTTAAAAACGGTTGAAGCGCATCGGGCCTCATTGATGAAGAAAATGGGCGTCAAATCAGTGCCGGAACTGGTTAAGTTGGTGCTGGCAAATAATGTTGAGGAAACTGCCCATGAAGAATGATCGTTTTACAGGCAAAATCATTTTTTTGCTCAAAAATATTTCTTTTTACCTCAATTCCCTAGGTAGAAACCCTAATCTCCCTGAGACCTAAAGGAAAGCCCTCACGGGAAAATCCCAATTTTTATTGGTGATTAATCGTGTCATGATAAGAGTCCCTAGTAAATGTTTCAGGAATAGTGATTGTCTAATCTAAGGAGAGAGCAGACATGGAGCAACGGAAGCACGTATTATTGGTGACCAATGCAGTCACCGAAGAAGAAATAGGACAGGTGAATGAGGCGGTCAGAACACCGCAAATCGTCCCAGTTACTATCAAAGTTAGTTTAGTTCATGTGATCCCAACATTACCAACCTGTTATTTCAATATTCCCTCAATGATTATGCTCGCGGATCGCTATTATCAAGAAGCCCGCGATAATCTTACCCGAGTAGGGGATATGCTGAATGTTTCCAAGAAAGACCAGTGGTTAATCATGGGTAAGGTACGCACGGAAGTGATGCGTTTAGCAAATAAACTGAATGTTCAATTTATTCTAGCTAACACGGCGCATTTAGTGGAATTGCGTAAATCACCCATTACCAGGAAAGAAAGTCAAAACCTTATAATTGATAATGTGAGCGAACTATGTGCAGCCTTATAATTTTTTCATCCATGAGTGCTATTTTGTACGTTGTGTTACAAGCTGATTATTAAAATCTCCGTGTACTCAATGTTCATTGGTTAGTTTAGGTAGGGTGGATTAGGCGCATAGCGCCTAATCCACCCTACTTTTCCTCTTTATCCTCAGGCAAATCAGGTTTAATTTCAGATTGAGGTTCTTCAACAGGTGGCTCATTATTTTTCTTTTTTACTTTTTTCATCTTGCCGTGCCCTTTCAGATATTTTCCAAAATAATCTTGGTATAGCACATTGTCCTTGGTCCAAGGCAGCCGGCGATAATAAGGCAGGGGTTCTTCAGGGCTAAAGAGGGGATATTTAATAATTTCAAAATAAGGGGAATAATCAAAATCCTTGGGGGTGAATAAATAGGGATTACGTTGGATGAGTTCAATACCGGTTTCCTCATTGGGTTCCACAAAGGGTAATACGGGAAATTGCACTGCGCCAAAGGCTTCGGCAATTAAAGAAGAGCAAACCCCGCTTTCGGGTTCACCTGTAGGGGTGCGGAACAAAATGGAGCCCCATTTACGCGGTAGAATCGACCAGGGGAGGAAGAAGCGGCCTAAGTCTAGCAATTGGCGCACATTGTAACGTCCGCCAAGTGATTTAATGGCATAAGTGACAATCAATTGAGCATCAGCAGCAGAAAGACCAATGGGGCGGCAAATACGAATGTGATGGTGGCGATAAGAGGTTAGTGAGGTAACCACGGTTCCCTTGTCCATTAAACCTTCAATCACTAAACGGACATTTTCTTTTTCAACACCGTGCTCGCGCAGGATTTGCTGCAATTCTTCATCTTCAATGTCACTCAGTCGGCCAATATATAAGGCAGCATGAGTCCAGGGGCTTTGAATGACGGTACGAATAATTCGGCTAATGCGACTGCGGCCTTCAATTAGCAGCACATCACAGGGCCGGATTTCATATTTTAAGCGGTCAAAATCACAGGGGGGTATATCGCTGGGTCGCGGTTCGTGAATCAACCAGTTAACGACCTTATTATGCAGCTTTCCATATAGTTTTGAGAACATCTATTTTATTCCTTTTAAATTCTCTTCGCCAAATCAGTAGCATACCCTAAATAAGACTCGGGTTTAAGTTCCAAGAGTTGCTTTTTAATCTCATCTGGTAGTGGTTGCTCATTAATGAATTGATGTAATAGCTTTTTGTTGACGGGGCGGCCACGGGTCAGGGCTTTGAGTTTTTCATAGGGCTGTTCGATGCCATAGCGACGCATCAGGGTTTGCACAGGTTCAGCTAGAATTTCCCAATGATTATCCAGATCGGCCTGAATCACTTCCAGATTGGGAGTAATTTTCTGCAAGCCACGATAAAGAGAAAGGTAAGCCAGTGTGGAATGTGCCAGTGCCACACCTATATTACGCAACACTGTGGAATCTGATAAATCACGTTGCCAGCGTGAAATAGGCAGTTTTTCCACCATATGGCCAAGTAGCGCATTGGCCAGACCTAAATTGCCTTCCGCATTTTCAAAATCGATAGGATTAATCTTATGAGGCATCACGGAAGAGCCAACTTCATTATTATAAGCCTTTTGTGAAAAATAATTCAGTGCAATATAAGCCCACATATCGCGGGAGAAATCTAGCAGAATGGTGTTTATGCGCATGACAATGGCAAAGAGTTCAGCCATATAATCGTGAGGCTCAATTTGCGTGGTGTAAGGATTCCAGGTTAAACCCAGCTTATTGATAAAGTTTTTACTCAGTAGTTGCCAATCAATGTTGGGATAGGCAGTAGCCAAGGCATTGTAATTGCCCGAAGCGCCATTTAATTTACCTAAAATGGGTGTACCAACCAAGAGATCCATTTGTCGTTTTAAACGGGCAATAAAATTCGCCATTTCCTTGCCCACCGTGGTTGGCGTTGCTGGTTGACCATGAGTGCGGGATAGCATGGGTTGCTTGGCATATTCGTGGGCAAAGGTTTGTAGCTCAGTGATTAATTCTGAAAGTTGAGGCATCAGGCATTGCTGGCGTGCCGTGTTAAGCATCAAGGCATAGGCTAGATTATTAATATCTTCTGAAGTGCAGCCAAAATGAATGAATTCGGCAATTTGTGCTAGCTCTTTATTTCCTGAAATATGTTCCTTGATAAAATATTCAATGGCTTTGACATCATGATTAATGCCTGCTTCGATATGCTTGACCCGGGCAGCATCTTGTTCGGAGAAATTTTCAATCATGTCATTAAGAATTTTTTGACCATGGGCCGACAAGCGTGGCAATTCAGGTAATTCCCCCTGTTGCACTAACATTTGCAGCCAGCGGACTTCAACAATTAAACGAAATCTGATTAAACCAAACTCACTAAAAAGAGGGCGTAAACCTTGGAGCTTATCACTATAGCGACCGTCCAAGGGCGAGATGGCGGTTAGGGCAAAATTATTCACGGCTAGGGTCCTGTTTTATATAGACTATCTTTTTTTATCATACCCTATCCTGGGGCTGGTATAAATGCTAAGCAATTGATATAAATTAATGCAATAATATTTATTTTGATCATTTTATGAGTTTTTAAATCTGTTATAACCTGATTTTTGGTAAAATTATAAAAGAGAGAATGATTTCGCAATAAGCGATAGGCCAAGGCCATGGAAAATAAGAATCAGTCCATTGATGTACTCAAAATTCTCAGATCAGTGCCTGATCTCTATCTTATTTTATCCCCAGATTATCGGATTGTGGAGGTCAGTGATTCTTATCTTAGCGCCACGATGGTTAATCGCGAAGATATTTTAGGACGCCATCTATTTGACATTTTTCCTGATAATCCCAATGATCCCAAAGCAACAGGGGTTAAAAATTTGAACGCGTCATTAGAATGTGTTTTAAAAAATAAAGTACCTGATACCATGGCAGTGCAAAAATATGATATTCGCCGTCCCTTGTCGGAAGGAGGAGGATTTGAGGAGCGATACTGGAGTCCAATTAATACGCCAGTCTTGAATCAGAATAATGAAGTTCAATATATTATTCATCGTGTAGAGGATGTTACTGAATTTATTCAGCTTAAAAGAGTGCAAACAGAACAAGTTAAAATTGCCCAAGAGCTACGTACCCGTGCAGGACAGATGGAAATGGAGATCTATCAGCGGGCACAGGAAGTCCAAGAGATGAATAATAAATTACGGATTGCTAATGATGATTTACAAGCTTTTAACTATACCGTTTCACATGATTTGCGCAATCCTGTCCAAGCTATTCTAGGATTTAGTCAAATTATCAAGGATGATCTTTCATCAAAAGATCCCACCATTTTGGATTATCTTAATGAAATTTATAATGCTGCTCAAAATATGAAAACCTTGATTGAGGAATTAATTCAGTTTTCACAATCAGGGCAAATGTCATTGGTAAAAACACAGGTTAACGTCAGTAAAATGGCCAATGATATTTTAAATAATTTAAGGAATCAGTGGCCGCAACGCAAAATGGATTATCGAGTGAGAGAGGCTATTTGTGTTAACGGAGATGAAATGCTCATACGAATTGTGCTGGATAATATTATTCAAAATGCCTGGAAGTATACAGAAAAAACAGAACAGGCCCAGATTGAAATTGGCGTCTTAAAAGATCCTCATTCTACTTCTATAATCTCTATTATCTTTATTCGTGATAATGGCATTGGTTTTTCTCCTGAAGAGGCTGATAAATTATTCCTGCCTTTTACTCGCTCGAAAAGCGCCAAAGGTTTTTCTGGATTCGGCATTGGATTGGCCACAGTCAAACGCATTGTTGATCGCCATGGCGGAAAAATTTGGGCTCAGGGTGAGTTGGGTAAAGGAGCCACTGTTTTTATACAATTATGAAATGATTACTCCGCCGCCTAAGCAAACTGTATCTTGATAAAACACCACCGATTGTCCCGGCGTGACAGAACGTTGAAGCTCATTGAATCTGACCTGATATTGTCCCTGATCCAATTTTTCTACCACACAGATTTGATCTGGCTGACGATAACGGGTTTTCGCTGAGCAGGAAAAGGGGAAGTGTGCAGGTTCACTGCCGATCCAATGCATTTTATCTGCGATTAAACAGGAACTATAAAGTTGAGGATGTTCTTGGCCTTGGCCCACCACCAAGACATTGCGCTTTAAATCTTTATGCAAGACATACCAAGGTGCTTCTTCAGTATTTTTCATGCCACCGATTTTTAAGCCTTGGCGCTGACCCAGAGTATAAAACATCAATCCATCATGTTGACCAATCATTTTGCCTTCATCAGTTTCAATGTTTCCCGGTTGGGCTGGTAAATATTCATTGAGAAAAGCTTTAAATTTGCGCTCACCGATAAAGCAAATGCCAGTGGAATCTTTTTTAGTGTGCGTAGGTAGACCCGCTTGGCGTGCCAACTCTCTCACTTCGGGTTTATTCAAATGTCCTACCGGAAACATACTTTGTGATAATTGTTCCTGATTTAAGGCGTGTAAAAAATAACTTTGATCTTTTTGCGGATCTAGCCCCTTGAGTAATTGATATTGACCATCCTGCCAACGGGATTGGGCATAATGCCCAGTGGCCAGCACTTCGGCGCCGTGCTGCTTGGCATATCGCAAAAAGACTTTAAATTTTATTTCCTTATTGCAGAGAATATCAGGATTGGGTGTGCGTCCGGTGCGGTATTCGTCAAGAAAATAGCTAAATACAGTCTCCCAATATTCCTTGGCAAAATTAATGCTATGCAGCTCGATTCGCAGCTTATCACAGACAGCCTGGGCATCAGCAAAATCGATGCTGGCGGGGCAGAAGCCTTGCTCATTATCTTCTTCCCAGTTTTTCATAAAAGCGGCTTCAACTTGATAGCCTTGTTCTTTGAGCAAAAGGGCACTTACTGAGGAATCAACACCCCCGGACAGGCCTACCATAATGCGTTTTCGAGTCTGAATCATATAAAGTGTGGGTCTAGAAAGTAAAACACCCCGATTCTACTGCTAGAACGGGGTGTTGGAAAGCGAACTTTCTTTTAGGCAGTAAAACTATCGTCAGTAATTTTACGAGTAATATCTTCACCGCCATAAACAATCGAGACATCATCTTTTTGGTTCTTTAAGTTGGCGCTCGATTTAGGAGATTTCAGGATCTTGGGTGCCAAGGTTTTGAAATCGCCATCAGCCGCAGATAAAGCATAAGCGGGCAGGTTGAATACTAAGGCAGTAGTCACTGCTAGTAACACCTTCTTCATACCAAACCTCCTACAGGGGTTGTGAACAAAAGATAACCAAAGTATACCCGAAACCCCTGATATAGTCTAGAGGTTAAAGCTTATTCAATTCAAGGTGTTGGGGTTTTGTCGTTCACATACCGTCATTGACAAAAGCATTCGGGGGCAGATTTAGCGGGAATCCAGAGAGAGCCTACTCTCAGAACTTTCCCATTTCGGCCCACCCAATTAGCCAAGTTTAAGTAGCGGAAAACCTTAAACTTTCTTATACTCAGCAATTCATGCCGACGTAGCTCAGTTGGTAGAGCAACTGATTCGTAATCAGTAGGTCACGTGTTCGATTCGCGTCGTCGGCATCAGTAGAAACAAGGGGTTAGAAAGCGAAATCAAAATTTGAAAGTTTGCGTGTCGAATATGTGTCGAAATTAGAAAGGATGCTCTACCCGCAAAATGAAAAATAAGTCTCAAGGAATGAACTTATGTTTACAGTGCTAATGACTATCATTGCATCCACAATAACACTCTTAGTCGGTATTTTCTTTAATAAAGTCTTTGAAAATAAGCCACGCTTAATTACTTACTTTGGCCATGTTTCGGCTGGTAAAATACGACCACAATAGCAACCAGAGCTAGATGTTTTTACTCATTCTGTTGTAATCAAAAACGTGGGCCAAAAGCCAGCGACTAATATTCGTATAAATCATAATCCTTTAATCACCGATATTAATTCCATGATTTCAGTCTACCCACCTACGATATAACATTGAAAAAATATCTGGAGGGGGCGAGGAGATCAACTTTGATAGGTTATTGCCTGGGGAAGAAATAATGATTACTTATGTTTATTTTCCTCCTCTAAGATTTGATCAAGTTGTCACGCAAGTTAAATCAGACGAATATATAGCTAAACGCGTAAATGTTTTGTTAAATCGTCAATACCCATTCTGGTTCTTAAATTTATTAAGAGCATTATTATTTGTTGGATTTGTCACTTCAATTTATTTGATTTTTTTATTTATTAAAGCTGTTGCTAATTGTCTATCATGCGTTAGTTAATTTGGATATTGGAAATGGATGCTAAAACAATATTAATGTACACGGAGTTTTTTCAAACTAATCGTGACTATCTTTTACACTTACAAAATTTGACTATTTTGTTGCTTATGGCAAATGCTTATCTTTTTTACAAACTTAAAATTAAGAAATCACTAGCAGGTTTTTTTCTTGTGGCTTTTTTTATTATTAATATTATAAATATAATAGTTGGGTTGGGAGCGTATAGCGAGCAGCTAAGCACAATTTTAGCTTTACGAAATGGCAGTGCTGATCTTATGGATATTAATCCATACATATATTGGAAATTTGGGATCAATGCTTTTGTTCTTGTTGGGTTGCTATATTTTGCGATAAAAGAAAAGTGGAAAAATTAGAATGGCATTTTTATTGAGTAGAATTATTTCAATTTTGGTAATCTTTTTATTACCCATCTGTGCTTTCTCCTCTGGAACAGAAAAATTTCTTGTGCAGAAAAATGGAGTCATAATTCCAATTCAGAAAGTAATTCTTAATTTAAAAGGTAGTATTGAGCCTATCCAAAATACTTCTAGTTATTCAGTCAAAATTTTAAATCAAAAATATATAGTAGACTTAAAAACTGGTAATAATGTTGAAAATATGATTTTTGCTATTTCTCCCGTTAATAAAAAAGTAAATATTTTGTTTATTTCTGTTTTGCCAAATAAAGAAATATTTTTTGACAATAACCCTTTAGACGCAGTAACAGATAGCAAAGGAAATGCTTTAATTAAAGATTTTTATCCTGAACCTGGTGATCACTGGCTCGAGCTCTGTGACGGAAATCGAACTGTTGCTAAAGCAAAATTAACTATCAAAAGTAAATCTGATTTTAAATGTTCAGGAAAGAAAATGAAGTGCTCGATTGTCAATGTATAATATTTTATAAATATCTTATTTTTTAACATGAGCAATTAGTTTTTCAATTTCTTTGAAAGAAGCGATTGGCTTTAATGTCTCATCAAAAGCTGTATAAGCGCAAATCATTTGTTTTCAGCCATTGGAAGCTTTCTTTAGGGCCAAGATACCAGCTATCACGTAATTTAAAATAACATTCCAGTAGGTCATGAAGAAGCCAATGTCTACGAAAATTACCTTCTATATCTTCTTGTTTTGCTCGAGCAAGCATTTTCATTACCCATGTATTGATTTCATGTTTTTCCCAAGCTGGCGTTTTAGCTGGACCAGCTAGGAATAATGATTTTATTTTTGTTAGCAAGTCGTCTCCAATATGATCTTTTTGGCATAAAACTGTACCATCTTTAATGCGAATTAAAGAGGCATCTGGATTTTTCGTAGTGTTTTCTGGGTAAATAAAAATATCTAAATAAAAGCCTTCAATCAAACGACAATCTCTTTCCATATCACCGGTTTCTCGTATGGCAATGATGTCATAATCACTTGTAGAAGTGGCTTCATTGCGTGCGCGAGAACCATATAAAATAATTGTGTGGCACTTATAATTTTTAATTAGGTCATCTTTTATTATATTTAATAATGGGTCATTGTTTTGCGAGTGCATTTTTAAGTACCATAATATTTATTAAATAGGAATGCTCATCACCGCAACACGATGACCAAACAATTCGTCA
>Ga0207695_10001040_pt1 | contig 48766 bp, 31 predicted proteins | sample KBSC54metaG_FD_184354 | JGI IMG/M metagenome (GOLD analysis project Ga0207695, IMG submission 184354) | Corn rhizosphere microbial communities from Kellogg Biological Station, Michigan, USA - KBS C5-4 metaG (SPAdes) (version 2) | ecosystem: Host-associated > Plants > Roots > Rhizosphere > Soil...
CATGCCCGCCGTACGTCACGCCATCGTCGATCTCATCCTTCGGCCGCCGCCCCAGCAGTGCCCATATTGCCGAAAGCAAATCCTTGAAAAACAGCGGCGAAAATACATTCTGCCAAAGTAGTGCTAGTTTGATCGGTGAAAGTCATTTATCGCGCTCTCCGCACGTGGCCCCTTCCATTTTACGCCAAATCCGCGATGTCGCTTTTTGGCCAAACAGAAGTTCGTCGCTGGCTTGCTCCGGTCCGCTATCAGCGGTGAAGCAGACCTCACCTGCGACGGTCCCCGACCGCGGCTGTTACCCGAAACTGACGTCTGCAGCACTTCTTTTAGCGATCCAGCTAATTGTCCCTTAGCGAATGCCGGTCATTCTGCCGACTACAACTGGGGCATGGGCTCAACATGAACGGCATCGATCTCCTGACGGTCATTGCGGCCACGTGGATAGGTGCGCTCGTGGTCCTCCTGTTCCCTGGCCGTTGGATCGGAAGTTGGATTGCCGCCAATAGCCCGAACGCTTTCTTCGGTGTGCTGTACTGCGAGGTATTCACTAAGCTGTTGCTAGTCATTCTGGCAATAGTGACCGTATTCGTTCGGCTGCCGTTCCTGCCTCACGTCAATACAGATGAAAGCTTCGCGCTTGCGTTCATAGCGACGTTGTTTTTTGTGCCTGCGTTGCTAGCTCAGCTTGTGGGTTTTCGTCGTGCAAGGGCGCAAGGAAAATTCAAAGGCATTGCTGTGAACTGAGCGCCCAAAGGCCGTCACGGCTCAGCATCTTGGATGACCGCTTCTCGCCTATCGCTTCCGTTGACGCGATGCAACTACATGTCCGCTGATGGGAGCGGACCGGAAGTTTCACGCTGAGCGCCGACCCGACGCGATTGACCCTGAGCGGAAGTCGCCCGTTTCATTCAAAATTGAGCATTTGGCAGCGCGACAAGTTGATATATTCGGATTAGGCAACCGTAGGATACAGCAGACCGGCCACAGCAGTGTTCAGGCGCGCAGCATGGATGATCCTCATCGCAAATCTTCACCCGCTTTCGAGCAGCAGGGTTCAGGGTGGGCCAAGCTCGGTCTGGCATTCCTTGCTGTTCCCGTTGTTGTCATTGCAACGTTTGCTTTGCTCGTTTCGGGCTGGGTTGCCTACGAGATGGCGCGGAGCCGACTATTCCCTGCCGCGTCGGCGAAGACGTTTGTTCCCGAGCTGAACACGTCCATAGAGTTCGAATTGTACTCGATCATGGAGGACAATGACTCCGGGCGCTATTTGACCGTCAGCTCTCCCGCTGGCCGGTTCAGCGGCAAGATCTCCGGTTTCGATTGGGCGCACTGGTCGCGGACCAGCCTCTATATGACCGAGGACCACAAGATCGCCGTCTTGGGGGTCTCGTACTCCGACCACATTGTTGATCCGGAGAAGCGGACCATCGACATCATGCCCCCGAACGTCCCCTCGGAGGCTTGGACCTATCTCGGTGCCTTCGACGGCGGCTTCAATCTGCGGTTCATCCCCGCTTCCGAACAGCGCGAGTGCAACCCGACAGCCATGAGCGAGCACGAAGTGCCGCCATGGGCTCCGAGGCCGCAGCAATGGCAAGAGTGGTGTCTGCAGAACGATCTCAGACGTGGAGCCCGCTGAAGTCGCGCGCCTCAATGCTGGGCTCGAAAATTCTTAAGGGCCAGAGGCGTCCAAGGTTGCGGTGTCTGTTGTTGGCCCGTGGCTGCAACATTCCACAGCCGAGGATAGGTCGGCTGTCAGGAGTAGACCGGACCTAACTTGAACGGGCCAAACCGTCGTGATTGACCCAAAGCGGGCTACGGTTTGATGCAGGCTCTTTCTCCGGAACGTTAATACTGCCAGAGATTGTGGCTTGCGAGCACGCATACTCTGAGTGAAATAGCAGTATGAGGGCACAACGAACAACCCTGGCAATCGTATTCGCCATTCTGGTAGGCGAAGGCTACTTTCTCGCAGAAAGGTATGTAATCCCCCACGTCCCGTTGCAGTTTGCAGACTGGTCTCGACACGTCTTGACGTTAGACGAGCAGCGTCAGCTTTTCGAAGAGTAGCGCGTCGAGTTGATGGGCGTAACAGACGCGTCGTCGGGAGTGGTCCTAAGCGGGCTCATTCGTTCGATTTCCGAACCGAGGAGAGTTTGTGGGCTCTTGAAACACAAAGGTAGAAATGGCCTGTGGCGAGATTGGAATGTGTTTGCTGTCACCTACTCGCGGTACGGCGTGTTTGTGTTTGCAGGCATAAACAAAGGGGATGACTACAAGGGGACTTTATACCCCAGAGACGGCGTCGAACGGCCGCTTCGGCAAAATGATCGCGTCGAATGCGAACCAGTTTCGCCTTGCGAGATGTGCTTCAGTGATCCACCAAAAATTTCGAATAGTAAGCCAGAGAATTGAAAAGGTATGGCACCAAGGCTCGGGTATCTCGGGTAGATAAGAGGCGGCGCGCTATTTCACGGTAATCGAGAGGTTCAATGAGCCGTTGACGCTGAAGCCGTCCTGCTGCTGTTGCCGACCGAACTCGCGTCCGATGGTGCTCGAAACCTGCTCGATATGGCAATCCTTGGCCAGAACCTCACGAAGCAATTCGCATTCGCGTGCAGCGATCTCGTAGATCGAGCGCCGAGCATTTTCGCTCGACTTCCGTGCCTCGTCGGGCTCACGGAATAGATCCGCCCTCTCCTCCGCCGACATTGGCACCGGCTTCGCCGAACCCAACGTCGTGAGGTCGAAGAACAGGGCGTCAGCGAATGAGGCAAGACCGGCCCCCAGTCCGCCGGTCGGATCAAACCGCACGCCTGAACCATCACCATCCTCAACGCGGTCGGCCGCACGGCTGCCGGGCGCAAAAGCTGAACCAGTTCGTCGATCGGCAACTTCATGCCCGGCCTCTGCGAATTCAAACCGAATTTCCTGCGCGGCGGTCCTGCGACCTTCGAGCTCCTGGAAGAAGGGGGCAACTTCGAGCCTCATCTCCTGCCGCCAGCGTAGCTCGGCGCGGTCTTCCTTCTGTCCGTCGAGAAGCTCACGATAGCGCTCGTCGCGACCTTCCCGCAAATCTCGGCACGCGGCATCCCGTAGGGGCTCCGGCATCGCCTTCTGATCGGCGATGAGCTGAGTTTTCATTTCCGCAAGAGTTTCCCGATCGAGGCCATTTTTTCGGGCTTCGTAAAACTCGGCCCAGCGCGGACGAACTTCCTCCTTCACCTCCTGAAAAATCTCATTTCTAAGCTCGGCGAATTCCAATTTTCCCTGCGCGACAAAGCCCAAGCGTTCATCACGCTGAAATTCCTTGAGGATTTTCCATTCGGCATTCTTGTGATTTTCGAGAATTTCCGGAGAATTTTCGACCAGCATTTTCTCGGCTCGCGAAAATTCCTGTTCGTTGGCCTTGAATGCCATCGCCATATTGCGCGGCATATTCTTTTCGCGCTCATCGGTACTTTTCAGCCGCTGCTCGCAGTGAATGCGGTTCTGTTCCCGTTCGTATTCGAGGGCCCACGTCTGTGAACGGCGCTGCTCGTAACTTTCGTTGAGGCGCAGACCGGTCTCGGGATGCACTCTATTCAGCATGATGTGAACGTGCCTGGCGGGCACCGTTCGGTATTGACGGCGAGCGCCGCCTTGCAAGCTGAACGGAAACGCTGAGAGATCGCCAATCGCGGCGGCCGCTGGACATCGTGGCGAAGGTCGCGAAACCCGCTGACAGCTTTCGAAGCATGTTACCGCGAGAGGTCGCGCTTTTGCTGGGACTACTTTCTATTGCGCAAAAAAAGAGGGCTCAGTCCGAGCCCTCTTTCCGTCGACATAAGGCAAACCCGTCAGGTCGCTACGGCGGGTTTGGAAGGATTCGAGCCCTTGCCCTCGGGCTTGATCGGGTCGGGCGTCCCGACCGCGAGCGTCAGGGCGAGAACAAGCTCACTCAACCTCATCCAGAGTAGCATGGTCTGATCCTGCGCCCACCAGTTGAGATTCCCATTCACCACGAGCACCGACGAGGCCGCCACCAAAATCGTCCGCCGGGTGCCATACTGCGAAGCCCAGGCGATCAACGCGCAGGTCGCGGCCGTGGAAGTAAAGGCGCTCAACGCCTCGTCGATCGGCTTGGAGTAAAACGACGCCGTGAACTGGGAGATCTGCGACAGCGCAACGGAGAGACTTGCTGTGATTGCAGCTGCGCTCGCAGCCATGGACGCTTTGATCGACGGCATCTCGACACGCATCGCAAACAGGATGGCGAACGCGATGTCCAGCGCAGAGCTGGCCTGACTGAGCCGGAAGTCGATGTCATCGGTCATAAGATGCCGCGCCTGGAGGATATTCTCTCCAAGACACACCAGCATGTTCACGAATGCGACGGTGAACGCCAACCGGAAGGGCTTGGGGCCGTAGGCAGCGAGCTTTGCTAACGCCGCTGCCAGTGCCGCAGGTCCGAGCAACGGCAGCAGAGCGGTCAGATAGGGCTCGATCAAGGCATACATGGTTTGGAGAACGCCCGAGGGCGACAGGGCGTCCTTCACGTGCTGGATTGCCAAGCTCAGCTCTGCCCTAATTGATTGCGCGTCGAACAAGCTGGGGGCGTTCTGGTTCAGAAGATCAATGAGTGATGACATAGTCTTCTCATAGAGGCCGTTGTGATGATGCGGCGCTTAAGCGGCCTTGAGCGGCCTCGGCTCGCGGCGATAGTAAAACGCCGTCAAGTGCGTACGTGTTCCCTAAATTGAACTTTCACACCCTTCGGAAGAGACGCTCAACCGTCCTTCACCGTAGGTCGTGCCGCTTTATATCGCACGTCGAAGGGCTCCGCATAACTGGTCGTTGCGCGCTGAGAAATGTCACGCTGATGATAACGAGATAGTTGGTGGTAGCCGCATAAGGCTTTGCGCGGGGAAGCGCGGAATAAAATTTCGACTGGTTTCGGCCCTAAATTTCGATGCCTTTCCGCCAAAACAATCGGACGGAAAAATGCGACATCGGCGATGCCTGGCGCGTCGCCAGCGCTGACGCGGCCAGCGAACCGCAAGCGGAGAGAGCCGCACGCATGCGGCTCTCCGGCCCGTCAAGCCACATTGCCGCTTTTGCCTGCCGGTCTGAGCAGGGGCGGCAACCATCCCCTTCCGGCGAGCAATTGCTCCGCCCGCTCGGCCATGGCCTGCTTCTTGAGACCGGCGATCAACCGTGGGGCGTCCTCATCGTTGAGACCTTTATCACCTCGACGCTGCACGGCGTTCAGCGACAAGGATGCGCAATGAGCCGGCAGGGACATCAGACCGTCCATGCTGAGCGAGGCCACGAAGGACCAGAGCGCCCCACCCTCGTTCGCCATCCGCGCCGTCCAAGCCTCGTGCCGCGCGGCGATGGCTTGCCCGGCGGTGCTGTCATCGATGCCGGGAGCGGCGCTCGAAAGGGACGTCGCGTTGAGCGCGATCCCGAGACAGGACAAAGTGTCGAACCGATAGAATGCCTTCGCGACCAGCGCATGTGTGACCGCAATCAGGGCCAGTTCGGGAGCCTGTGCGAGATCGTTGCGCTGAGCAGCCGTACGATGCGAGGTCAGTTCGGCGACCAGCGCGGCGGAAAGGCCCTTGGTACCCGTCGCGGCCTCAGCGGCTTGGACTTCGCCCTCGCGACCCTCCTCGCCCTCACCTCCTTCCTGCTGCTCATCCTCCGGCCGCAGATAGCCGCGCTCGATGCGAGCTTCGCCGTCCTGGCCAAGAACCACGAACGCCCCTGCGCGGGCGATGTCCTCGGGCCGAAAGACTTCGTCAGTGAGCGCGGCGACTTCCTGTTCGAGACGCTCGATCTCAGCAAACGTTTCCTCGCTGGCCTCGTTGCTGAGGGCCTCCAGCCGCTCTTGCAAGGTCTCAAGCCTTTGCTGCTCCTCAACTGTCAGTTCGCGCTCGACAGTGTCGAGGGTGGCCATGGATGCGACACGCAGATAATCAAACTCCGCATCAACCTCAACCCACTTGAAGCCTTCGGCGAGGACGCTCTCCGCGACGGATTGAAGCTTCTCGCGCACAAGGCGATTGAGAAGGGCGGCGTCGGCGAGATAACCATTCTTTTTGTCGAACAGGTCGCGGATGACGATACCGCCTGCCTTCTCATAGGCCTCAACGCCGACAAAGACGGCTCTGCGGTCCTGTCCTTCCGTGAGCGCTCGCAGGATCGCGCGGCGGCTGGCATCGCCATAGCCGAGGCCTTCCCAAACCTTTTCCTGCCGCTCGTGATCGTCTGTGACGGTGAAGGCGGTCAGTTGTTCGAGGTTCATCTCGCCCGCGCGGTAGAGGTCGAGCAGGGTTCGACTGACCGCCCCAAGCGAGAGCCGCTGCTTGACGACGGCGGCGGTGACGCCGAACCGCGCCGCAATATCCTCGGCACTCATTCCGTGCTCGTTGTGAAGCTCGGCAAAGGCTTCATATTCGTCGGCGGGATGCATGTTCGCGCGTATGACGTTCTCGGCGAGGCTGATCTCGGTTGCATTGTGCTCGGTATCGAGGATGCAGGGGATCGGCTCGTCCTTCCTTATCTCCCTGCGCTTGACCCGCAGCAATTGCGCAAGGCGGCGTCCCTCACCTGCATTGACCAGATAATTGCCGGTCGGTTTGTTCTTGGGGCCGAGTTCGGGCTCGATGATGGGAAATTGCAGCATGCCGAGTGCGGCGATGCTGGCGGCGAGCGCGTCGATTTCGGCGAGCGTATGCGGCATCTTGCGTACATTCTTCGGCGACTTTTTCAATTTGCCGAGCGGCACCATCACGATGTTGCGGGTCTCAGTGGGGATGTTCTTTCTGTTGCTCATGGTTGTTTTCCTTGTTGGCTGGGGTTGTGCGCGGCAAAAAGCCGCCATAACCCCTGCCTCGGGGCGAGCAGCGGGTGTGCAAGGCGCAAGCAGCTTCTCAGGAACCGAAAAAGCAACACCGTCTTCGCGTTCCTTGCGCGAAACGGTGTCTGTCTTTTTGGGTGGATGCTGCTTGCGCCGCGCCGAGGGCAGAGCCCTAAGCGATCACGCCGCAGCAGCGGCGCGAAATGCCCAGGGAAACAAATGCCGCGCGTAGCGCGCTTCAGAAAGCAAGATTTTCTACGACCCTCATCGGAGCGATAGGGGTGGCGATATCACGTGATGCATAAAACGACACTATGTGTGGTCCCTCGGCCGGCCAAAATGACGCGCCCGAAGTCATGCCGCCGAGGTCAATCGAGGTCAATGAATGCAAAAGATCCCGCTCGATCCCGATGTCGCGGATACGGCGCCATCCGATCCGGCCGCCCTCACCCCCTATGATCACGAACATGCCGTCACTTACCTGCGCCTGCTGGATGCGAGCGCGGCAGCGGCCGACTGGAGGGAAATCGCGCGGATCGTTCTGCATATTGATGCCGCGCGCGAACCGTCCCGTGCCCGGACGGCTTATGAAAGTCACCTCGCCCGCGCCAAGTGGATGACCGAGCACGGCTACAGGCTGCTACTGCGGTACGGGTGGCCGGTTCCGGATTAGTCAGGCGCAATTCGTACGAGGACCGCATGCGCGGCAGCGCATCGCCCCACTGAACTGGCACCCGAGCCGCGTGAGCATAGCGACGGCGCAGCCGGCACGTGGAACGAGTGCAGCGACGAGATGACGTAACCGGGGGAACTCCCTCGGCCGGCGCATAATACGTCGATCGATTCGCCCACCAAAAGAGATGGAGATTCTGATGAACCACTTCGCCGGACTCGACGTGTCTCTTAAGCGCACCGCGATTTGCATCGTTGATCGAGATGGAAACATCGTCCGGGAGGGGGTGACGGACACCGAGCCTGAGGCCCTCATCTCCTGGCTGCGAAGTGCCGGCTTCGCTTTCCAACGCATTGGGTTGGAAGCCGGTCAATGCTCGTCCTGGCTGCACAAAGGGCTTTCGCAAAGCGGGCTGCCGGTCATTTGTGTCGAAACCCGGCACGCAAAAAGCGTGATGCAAGCGCAAAATGTCAAAACCGATCGAAACGATGCACGAGCGCTTGCGCAGATGATGCGCACAGGCTGGTTTAAGGCGGTCCATATCAAAACCGAAGATAGCCAAAAGCTACGAGCATTGATGGGTAGTCGCCGATGCCTTCTCGACAAGCAGCGCGACCTCAACAACCATATTCGGGCGGCGCTTCGAACTTTTGGATTCAAGGTCGGTCTCATCGGACAAAGCCGTTTCGAAGAACGTGTGCGCGAGCTCATCGTGGCTGACGGAGATTTGCAGGCGCTCGTCGTCCCCTTGCTGGAAGCCCGGCGCACGCTCGGCGAACAAGCCCGCGTGTTGACGCGCCTGATTGGACGTCTGGTCAGGAGCGATGCGATCTGCCGTCGCTTTATGACAGTTCCTGGCGTTGGCCCGCTGACAGCATTGGCATTCAAGACGACCATCGATAATCCGGGCCGCTTCCGCAAATCACGGCACGTTGGTGTCCACCTCGGACTGACACCAGGCAAATACGCGTCCGGCGAAGTCGATTACAACGGGCGCATCACCCGATGCGGGGATGCCTTTGCCCGGGAACATCTCTTTGAGGCTGCCCATTCATTGATGGTCAACACCAGGCGGTGGTGCTCGCTGAAGGCATGGGGCATCCGTATTGCCAAACGCAGCTCCATGAAAAATGCGCTGGTCGCTGTGGCTCGCAAGCTGTCTGTCATACTGCACCGAATGTGGTGCGATGGCAGCGACTTCCGGTGGGAGAAATCAACACTGGAGACCGCAGCCGCAGTCTGACACCGAAATGAACTGAGCAGCAGAACACGGCCGAAAGGCTGTCAAGGAGTCCGGCAGGACGAGGAATGGTGAGGGCGATAACCGGTCTGCAGCGTGAGCCGATGGCTCCGCGACTGCGTCCCCGAGATGGTCCCGCCACTTCTTCACGAACATCATCATGAGGCGGGATCCCGACCTCGAAGAGAAGCGCGATCGCCGGATACTTTGACGCCATGACAGGTTCGGAAGGAGCAGCCGGGATGCGATAGTCAGATGAGATTTGCGCTTGACGCACGAACCCCGGTTAGAGAAGACCGGTTAAAAGGGCACCCGGGAACGCGGCAGTGATAGCGTTCGCCGCAGGCGAGCCGCTTTTCCGAGTGCCCCGGCGAGGAGCACATCAGCACTTGCGCGATGGGATCGTGACCCGGAGGGCCGAGCCAGCTTGGCTCGGCAAGCGGAGCGCGTAGAGCCCGGTCCGCGGAGCGGACGCGCCCAACCGGCCGTCATGAACGATCTGGTCGTGCTCAGTCCTGGACTCTTGCTCGGCTTGTTACACCTTGCACAACGCAGTTCGAGGTCGCATGGGCACACCAATCCTTAGTGCAGGGATGCCGCCATTGTTTGCATCTGGTTCTGGGCTCCGACCGAAGGGACGCTGATCGTTTCGACTGCGCCGCTGCCTGTCGTGCTCCTGGCCATGGCATCAACAAACTGGTTGAACTGAGTTCCGATCAATGAATCGGTGGTGGCACCGTCACCTCCCGCGGAAGATCCGTCAAATGCAAGCCCGACATCGCCCGCGAGACCGGTGGTTCCATCGGACCGCGTATAGGTTGAAAGTCCAGAGATAATGGATCCATCGGCGAACTGTTGTGCTGGCCCAGTTGGATTGAGATTGATCGATGTTATTCCAAGCTGATCGAGTGTCTTGACCTCCCCAGGATCGGAGATCCCATTGCTATTCGTGTCTTGCCAGATCCGGAAATCACTCCACAACGCGTCGCTGGGATCGAGCTCTCCATTCTGATCGGTGTCAAACACTTGCCGCAACGCCTGCATATCCGACGTTGTGCCGGGCGCCCATTGCGTGAACTCGATCTGCTTGGCTTGGTCAATGACCCCACTGCCGCCGAGGTCAATCGCCAAGAATCCGTCGCCTGGCGCCGCCCACGCCGTCGGCACCGGCTGGCCATTCCCGGTCATGTCGAAAGTCGCATTTGACGTGCCAAGCGGAGCGAGGTTCACCCCATTGCCATCGAGATCAAGGATGACAGGCATTCCGTCTCCGTCATTTCCTGCCGGTGGCGAGGTCGGGGTCGGATCGTAGGGGCTCGCATACCAGGTGAGTGTATCCATCGCGACCGAAATGGAGGCAGCGTTTACCGTCGTGCTACCATCGTGGTTCAGTTCCGTCTGCGTGAGTAGATTCCAGTGCGAGTCATAGGTGTTAGTGAAGGACGACCAGACGTACTGATTGTTGACATCATAAACCGTGAGCCAATGACTGCCGTCGCTTCGGTTCGTTCCAGACCACGACACCGGATTTCCGTTCGCGTCAGAAACCTTGACTTCCCAAGTATGAGCTGCGGTGCCCGTTGTATCGTAGATGTTCGTCCACGAGGAGCCACCGTCAGTGGTACCTATAAGTGAGGAAAGTACACCACTTGCCGTATAGTTCTTGGTGATCGTATTCCAACCATAGGCGTCAGTGGTATCGGTCAAGGTCGACCAAGTCGTTCCGTTCGCGTTGGTTCCGGTTTGCAGCGCCAAGCTGGGGATCGGATGGTAAGGTGTCGAGTACCAGACGAGCGTATCCATGGCGGCGCCAATCTCGCCTGCGTTTACCGTATGGGTGCCATCATGGTTAGTGGTGGTCTGCGTCAGAAGATTCCAGTCGGAGTCATACGTATTCGTGAATGTGGCCCAGCTGTAAGCATTGGCATTGTCATAGGCTGTAAGCCAGTGCGAGCCGTCGCTATTCACTCCGGCCTGCGACACAACCCGTCCCAAAGTGTCGTAAACTGTGGTCGAGGACACCCAAGGTGTCCCGGCGGTCGGGGTCGGATTGTACGCATTCACGATCCGCGTCGAGTAATCGTTGATCGTGGTCTGGCCGATCAGATTTCCGGAGACGTCATAGTCGAGCCGGTACGACGCCCAATTATAAGCGTTCACTGCGTCGAAGATCGTCGTCCAATGGTTGCCGTTCGTATACGTGCCGGTTTGGGTTCCGTCGCGATTATTGGTGGCTACCGAGATCTGGTTACCCGAACTGTCATAAGTGAAGACCTGTGACACCCATGTGTGCGTTCCGGCAATATCATAGTTCGTTACGGACCTGGTGCCGTCGTCGTTGTTATCCGTGACAGAGACCAATTGGCCCGAGGCATTGTAAGAGGCAATCTCGGTCGTCCACGGATGGCTCGCCGTACGATCATAACTTGTCGAAGTCTTGCTACCATCCGTGTTGATGCTGGTCAGGGTAACGAGCCGGCCGTCTCCCGTGAGAGCGGAGAGATGAGCGGAAACGTTGGCCGCTGTGTCGGAGACTGCAAAGCCGCCGGCAATCTTGTCGAGCGCCGTTTGATCCCTGAGGAATGAGGCGACTGATACTGTAACCGTGCCGCTCGACGCAATAATCGAGCCCGCGATATGGCTCACATCATTCTGGATAGCATCAATGTCGCCCTGAATCGCTGTCGCCTGGTCGGACAGGACGAAGCCACCAACGATCTTGTCGAGGGCCGTTTCGTCGGTATTGAACGTGGATACGCCCGCACTTACAGAAGCGTCTGTCGCCACGATCGACGTCAGATGAGCGTTGCCGTTCAGTGCGGAAATGCTGGCGGCAATGTTGGCCGCCGTATCAGAGACAGCAACATTGTAGGCAGCGTTGCTGATCTTGCTGAAAGCGGACGCGTTACCCTCGGCCTGCGCCGCTGTCAGGGTCAGTGTTTGTGTGCCAGTCCCTGTGATTGTAATCGATGTCAGATGCGCATTGGCGTTCAACGCCGCGATGTAAGTGGAGACGTTCGCCGCCGTATCGGTGACCGTAATGCTGTAGGTCGCATTTGTGATCTTGGACAGCGCGGTCGTATCGTTGGCAACCTGGGCCGCCGTTAGCGTCAGCGTCGGCGTCCCCGCGTCGGTAAGGGTGATCGCCGACACACTGGCATTGCTATTCAGAAGCGCGATGTTCGCAGATACATTTGCAGCGGTATCCGATACGCTAACGGAATTGCCGCTGCCATTGATGACGACATTGGTTGCGCCGCTCGCGATATTGATCGTTGCGCCGCTCGCCGTGATGGTGTCGTTTCCGCCTTTGACAGTGATCGTATTGCCACTGCCCGTCAGGGTAATGGCGTCATTGCCAAGAAGCACAAGTGTGTCGCTGCTCCCATAAATCAGAACCGGAGCAGACGTCGTACCCACGCCAACACCGACGGTAATTGCTGCACTTGACGCATATGTCGTCGAGTAGGAGTAACCGTAGGCATTCGCCGCATTAGACTGAGCAGATAGATCAACGGTCGCCTGGGAACCTGATTCGATATAAATCTGGTCTCCCACGCCCGAAGTCAGATCGACTTCGGACGGGCCAACCTGCGCAATCTGGTCATAGTTACCTGACACTATACCTATGTTCGCATCCTCTACGAGAATCGAACTGCTTGACGCGTTTACGGTTATCGCTTGATTGGGGTAGGCATAATTGAAGTCGCTTACGCTATTGATATCAATGGCATTAGCAATTCCGTTCAGGGTAATGGACCCACACGCGGCATAAATCAGGTTGTAGCTGCCATTGATCGTGGACGTATTGTACTGCCCGCTGAACGTGCGCACATAGATCAGCGAATTTGATGACGAGTAGGTTCCGCTTATCGCGTCATCCACATCTTTAGTGAAATCCATCCAGCCGCCGGTAGGCGAAATGAGCGCTTGATTGGCGGTCACTTGTGTGAGGTTCGATTGAATTCCGAGATCCGTCGCGTATTGCGCGATGGCGACTGCGGCAGGTACAAATGTATCGATTGAATACGGAGGAGTACCAAATTCGGAACTACTCGTAGCTTGGTCGAAAGTCGCCATCTCCTCTGCGGTCGGCAGCCTCCCCAAGGCATTCCCAAGCGCCGCCAGGACATTCGCGCCTCGAAGGACCACGGTTCCGTTGATATTGACAAAATTTCCGTAAGCCTGTGACACGACAATATTTTCGGCAAGTCCCTCTCTGTTGAGTATTCCATTGGAGATGAACTGCGCTAGTGTTTGCGTGTCACCGCTCGTCATGGAGCGCCCGAGCAGCGTTTGATAGATCTCGTTAGCGGCTGCGATGTCTTGCTTCTCAGTCGCCACGTCAATCGTAATGGCACCCGACGTGTTCACTACCCAACTCTGGCTTTGCCAGATGTAAGCGTCGGAAACCCAGCTCCAGGCATCCAAGCCATTGGCATCGACAAAATGAGTGGCGCTCTCGTTCACCACGCCCGCGTTGAACGCATCACTATTCGCAGTTACCGTCTGATTGAATTCATAGCTGCCGTTCGAATTCGAGAAGTAGACGGTCGTATCGGCCACGCCCGTTGACGATGTCACATTCTTGACCGAGCCATTGGCGCTAATCGTCGACGTTGCACTGCTGACAAGCAATGCGCCGACTGACATGCCATCGATGGATTGCGTCCCATAGCCCGTGTATTTATTGTAGGCGTTATCTGTCTCGACGGTCGATCCGTCTGCTTGCTTTGCGACAGTGCTAACACTGTCATAAACTCCGCTCGCATCGTTGCTGACGAATGACGTCGTTACCAATCCATTGGCGCTGGTGATGGTCGTCATCAGCGAGCGCTGATTGGCAAAGCTGGCCCCGTATGCAGTTCTTACAACCTCCGTCTTGCTCCCATCCTGGTTTAATGTGACGACATCGGATTCAATTATGTCTGTCGGCAACAACGAAGTCGGCAACGCCGATCCAGCGATGATATCGGCCGCCGCCAGCGAAAGGTTCGCTGGCGCTTCTCGACCAGTGGTGTCGTAAGCATACGATTTAACTAATCCGTCGGGAGAGATGTCAGATACAATCTGATCAACCAGGATGCCACTAGCATCGTAGTTCTGGGTGGTCGCAGCGATGCTTGAATCGGCATTGGTTGCCACGGATGTAATTCGGCTGTACGCCGTTGCTCCGAATGCCCCCGAACCACTAACAGTGTTTGTCGTCGTGTCGTCGGCATTTTCGACTACAGTACTCGTCTCAATGTTGTAGCCTGATCCTCCGAACGCCGGCGTGAACTGCATACGTGGCATCTGCTGATTGATCAGATCGCAATCGGACATTGTTGTGGTAGTAATTGTCCGACCATCCGCACTCGTGCTAACGGTGGTTCGCTCTTCAACAACTGACAATGATGCCGGATCATAGTACGTTGTCACTTGCGACTTTGAACCATCGAGCGCAACCGACGTTTGCTGGACGATGTAGGGACTGGCACTCCCCAGCGCCGTCGAAATTGTCTTCGTAAGCCCATTTGCTGTAGTCACGATCGTCGTCGTGTCACTGGAATTTGCCGCTCCATTGATCACATCGACGGTCGTTGCCGTCGTGACGCCAGTGTCCGCAATCGCAATGCTCGCGCTGGCGACATTGCTAAAGCTCGCCGCCAGTGAGGCAGCAACAGCGCCCGTGAGCGTCATCGTGGTCGTGCTTGTCTGCCCGTTGACCACGGTTCGCGTTTTGACCGAGCTCTTGACTGTCGTACCGCTCGAAATGTCGGTATCCTCGAAATCAATCAGCGTGCCGCCGTCGCCATTGGCATCATAAGTCTCGGTGTTACTTTGCGTATCGACCACCGCGGCAGACGCATTTTGGTACGTCTTTGAATTTACCAGCCCGTTGCCACTGGTCGTCGTCGTTACGGTGCTCAGCAGCGAGCCGGCCGAATTATAACTTACCACTGAATCGACGACAGCACCGGTCGCCTGGGTCTGGGCGGTCTCAGTCTGATCGATATGCGTGATGGTCCCCGTCAGGTTGAGGTACCGATTTGTTGCGACGGTCTGCTTATCGGCGCTTGTTGTCGTGATCGACTGTTGGATGGTGGACCCGCTCCCGGCGGTAGCCGTGACGGTCTCGGTGCGGCTGCCGTTGCTGTTCAGGGACGTGGTATCAGTCGTGGTGTAGTCAAAGATCGGATTGGAGCCGCTGACGGCCCCGTTTGCATCGATTTGGGTTGTCTTGGACAGGCCATTCGCGGAGGTCGTCGTCACCGTCTCGCTGACCAGGCCGGCTCTGTTGGAGGTCGCGACCGTTTCGGTGCGGCCGCCGTTCGCGTTCAGCACGATCGAATCGGACGTCCAGAAGTCATTGGAGAAATCCGCGTTTCCAATGATAACCCCGGAGACCTTGTCGAGGCCATTGTTACTCGTGGTAACGGTGGTCGTCTTGAGCAGGGCGCCGCCGGCCGAAGCGTAGTAAAAAGTGGTATCTGTGATCGTCCCATCACGACTGGGTACGATGTACTCGATCTGATAATTTGGCACCGAACCGTTCGATTGGTGCGTGATAATGGTTTCAAGACCGGCACGGTCGGCGTTCGCGACAATGATCCCGGAGGTCGTTGTGGTGACGTCCCGGACAGTTCCACCTGTTCCGCCAATGTAGTCCGTAACAGTCTCGGTCTGACTTCCGTTGGCATTGATGATCGTGACATCCGTGGTCGACTGATCGGTGACACCGTCGCCGTTGAGGTCGTAAAACATCGTGTGCGAGAGACCGCTTGCGCTCGTCGTCACAGTCGTTTGATCGACAGTCGCTGCGTTGAAGTTGTAATCGGAAGTCGTTTCGGTACGGCTACCGTCGGCGTTGATAACAGTCACATCTGTAGAGCGACTGGCATAATGGGCCGTTAAGAATGGATTTCTGGTAGTCGTGACCGAAAGTCCATTCGCGCTCGTGACGGCACTCCCCGTCGACACCACGATACCAGTTGCCGGAAGGACGTTTGTCACCGAGGTGCGGCTGCCATCGGCGTTGATGCCCGTCGATGTTGTGGTGATGTTATCGAACGAAAGGCCGCTCGCTGCATAAGTTGCAGCTGATTGCCCTTGAACATCGGTTTTTATGGTCTTCACCAGACCATCAGCGCTCGTTGTCGTGGCAACGGCGTGGAATACGTCGCCGTTCGCGTCGAAATCAACCACGGTATCAATGACGCCGCCGTTGGCCTGCATGGCCATGGTTTCGACCTGCCTGGCAAGTCCCGTGGAGCCTAGCGTCGTCGTGGTCGTGATCACCTGACGATTGGCGGATGTCGCCTTCTGCTTGGTTTCCAGGACGTGCCCGGAGCCGTCAGTGACGGTATCAGTTTCGGTGACGCTGCCATCGGAGTTGACTGTGGTCTGGTCCGTCGAAATCTGGTCCCAGGCACCGCCAGAAAGGCTCGTGGCGGTAAAAGCGCTATAGATCGACTTGGTCAACCCGTTCGCGCTAGTGACCGTTTGGGTCCGATCGATTTCGTCGCTCACGACCTGAGCGGCTCCATAGTCGGCCACTGTCTCCGTCGACGCGCCGCCGGAGGTGGTCGTTATGTCCGTTGTGATGTGATCAAAAATGGGGGCGGATGCGGTGCCGCCTCCCGTTGAATCGATCGAAATGGTTTTTGACAGTCCGCCGTTGCTCGTCACGGTCACCGTTTCGGTGGCTAGCGATCCGGCATTCAGGTTCTCGACTGTGGCCGTCGTCGTGCCGCCGCTTACCGTGACGGTCTGCAACTGCGTCACGGCGCCGTCGCCATTACCGTAGATTGTGACCGTTTTCGCGGCGCTGCCCACCGTGGTGGTCGTGATGCTTTCCGACCGTTGCGTGCCATCTCTGCTAGCGTTGACAACCGTCGTTGTTGCAGTGGCGCCGGCGTTCGATAGCGTCGTGGTTTGGCTGCCAAGCTCTACAAAATTGCCGAGACCGTCGAGGCTGGAGCTCACGACCGTGGTTACGAGCCCGCCGCCACTCTGCGGCGTGTTCGTCGTAACCGTTCGATCAAGCAGCGTTCCGTTGGCGCTCCTATCCGTCTGTGTCGTGGTCGAGCCGGACGAGTTCGTTACTGTCTGTGATACAGACGTCAAGTTGAGCGTCGTTCCATCCGTCAGGTCACTCGTCGTCGTACGCGTGACCGAGTTAGACGCCGTTTGAGTAATCGTGGTGGTCAGACCGGTCACGGTGGCCCCGGCCGACTTCGTGACCGTCTCGGTCTGCGTGCTGCCGTTTATCGTGAGCTGATCAACGGATGTCGTCGAATCAGCGGCGACGCCATCGACCAGGCCGGTTATCGTCCTCGCCAGGCCGTTGGCCGAGACCGTCGTCGTCGTGACGTTGCTTGTTGTTCCGTTGGGATTAAGGTCCGAGACGACAATCGACGTTGAGCCGTCGGCATTGGTCGTGTCCACTTCCTGCTGCGTAGTCCAGCCACCACCAAGTTGATCGCGCAGAATGGTCACAACCTTGCCACTAGCGCTGGTGGTCGTGGTCGTGGAATTGAGCTTCTCCGATCCGCTGACACCGCTCGCGGTCAATTCACCATTGGCTTGAATTGTGCCGCCGGCATAATTGGTCAACGTCTCCGTGGTCGAGCCATCGCCATTAACGACGGTGTTGTCCGTCTGAAGCGTCGTAACGACACCGCCACCATTAAGTTCTGTCAACGTTTTCGACAGACCGTTGGAGCTCGTGTTCAGCACGCGGCTGTAGGCAACGCTGCCGTCATCATTGAGCGCGACATTGCTGATCGTCGTCGAGCCATCGGCGTTCGAACTGGTTGTCGTTACGATCACTTTGCCATCGTGATCGACAGCGAAGGTTACCGCGGCTGCCGTCCCCGTTCCTCCGCTCGCTGTCGTATAGGATGTCTCCCCGATGATCGAAGAGCCATCCGGAAGAACGATATGCGTCGCATTTTCCGTCAGACCGATCGACGTGATACCGAGCTGTGCCAGCGAATACGCGGTCTGCGTGCCGTTGGCGTTGGTGACCATCACATAGAAGTCATTGAAATCGGTATCGCCGGCGTCGAGCGAACCGTCGTGATTGGTATCGAACACGTCCGAGAGCGCCTGCATGTCGGATTTGGCGCCGGGATCCCACGCTGTAAAAATGATCTGCTTCTGCTGCGTCAGCTGTCCTTGGGCCGTCGGGTCAAAGAACAACACGCCATTGCCCGCGCCGGCCCAGGCCGTCAGATTCTGACGTCCAGCGCCGGTCATGTCGAAAAATGTATTCGACGACGACAGCTGAGTAATCTTGATCCCCGCGTCGGCAAGATGAAGCGGACCAGCCAGATCTAGAACGATCGGATCGTCGTCGCCGTAGCCACCCGGATCTGGGTCGTTATCCTGTATTTCGTCTTGGATAGCGTCCGCCTCGGCCTGCGTCGCATATGAATTGCCGTATGCGTCAAAGAATTGCTGATTGGCATTCGCCAATGGATCGAAGGTTGCCGTTTGGAACGGACCGTCGATGTATCCTATTGGCAGGGTCCCACTCGCTGGAAACTCGCTGGATCCAGCAGCAGTCGCCGCGTCAGCAGGAGCCACAAAGGCTGGCGCATCCGGGGCGGTGACGGCAGGCGCGTCCGGCGCTGCGGCGTCGAGCATCATGGCGTAGGCGTTTACGACCGCGTCGACCGTGGGCTTATCGGTTGTTGTACGATCACCATAGTCGTTGCCGAGATACGGCACTTCGTCGGATGGCATATTGACCATCCTCTCAGAGAATTCTTGCGACTGCTCCAAGTATGGAACAAGCGAAAAATTCGGATTGGTGGGCCATTCATCCAGAGGTGGAACAACCGCATCGTAAAACACGAGAGGAATCGACGTTAACGGCACAGGGTCGCCGGGCCATGGCCCAGGCGAGAATTGCGGGTCCTGCCAAGGTGCATTAATCCCCGCAACGGGATCTGGAAAATCATACTCCCAGACATTGTAGCGACTAGGTTCACCGGCCTGCGCGGCCGAGTCATGAATCATCTCGGCGGCCGGTCGATTGCTATAGTCGGTCGATAGATGCAAGTCATTCAGCACAACACCAGCCGTCGCCATCGGTCCTGGCACTCCGGGCTCCGAAGTGACCCTAGTGCCGTTCGCGTAAATGCCCCACCCCCGATCGCTATTGTATCCAACTCCGAAAAACCAACTCGACCCCGGCCCGGCTCCGAATGAGCCGCCGATACCTACAGCAGTATAGTCCCAGCTTATTTGCGATGAGCCAGGAGGCCCCTCCCCACCCGCTTGCCACGCAAACGGGCCAACGCTGACTTGGACTTCGGCCGCCTCGCCCGCCCCATACGAGGTCGTAATGCTATCGTAAGATGAGACACCCGAACTAGCGGAAACATCAACTTGAGCACCACCGCCCCACGAGATTCCGCCGATACCAAAAACGCCATACGTGGCACCGATACCACCTTGTGCGTACGCATTTATGTTCGCCATCTCAATCTCCAGAAGACTGTTCCATCGTTATCAAGCGCCGGGCGCTAACGTCCAGATTCGGTAGATGGTCGACATCAGCAGACCAAGGTTTATCAAAACGACACAGCAGGACACCGCCTGAACCAGGGCGACCAGACTCAGTTGACGAAACCGTTCATCTGTCGCTCTCAGCTCGAGTTCTCGTTTGATCACGGCTCGAGAGAACGTGCGCCATCGGATCGCCTGCCAAGCCAAGGCCGAAGAAAGAACAACCTGGAAAATTGGATATGCGAGAATAACGGATGCCGCGCTCTCTGTCCGCGGGTGGCTGCCAGCGTAAACAAACTCAGCCGGGTGGTTCCAACGCAAGTAAACCCAGAGCGAACCGAAGAAGCTAATCGCGGCGAGCAAACAACTAGCGACAGCCGCAATTCTAATGAATTTGGGAGACGGAAGCGGAGTTTCGGAAGTCATCGATTCGTCGTTCCAGCCTTTTGAAGCATTTTACGGTCGAGCAGCCAAACTCACCGCCCCCTTGCAGTTCGGCGTCGACTAATTCTCGAACTCTTCGCCATCCGCAGATCGATGACGAGCAAGCCGCAGCGCGCTGAGGCAGATGACCACTGCGGTTGGAAAATTCCGTTGGGACTCGGTCCGCACTCCGCTGCGACTCTAATTGACCTGCCGCGCTTGAAGCCGTTGAGTGTCGGAAAGTCGAAAGCGCTTCCTTCGATGTGTCGCTACTGACCCCCATCATGAAGTCCCTGCCGTTCCGATAGCGTCCGAAACTCTACCTAAGGTCGTACATCGATCGAAAATTGGCAAGCACATTTTTGATTTCATCGCACTGAAAGTCAGCATAGCAGAGTTGAAACCGATCTGCTCATCACGACGCAAATCGATGATGTCTGATTGCTTGTGGCCATATGAGGCAGCCAGTCGGCCTCAATGCTAACCGGATAACTCACGCTTGCATTCCTCATGCGCCCTGGGCCGAGTCAGGAGCAGCCGCGATCTGGCGGATCCTGGTCGCGGATATTCTCAGTCGCCTCATCCAGAACGATGCGCTCGACCGCATGGCTAACATCTCGCCCGTTGAAAACATTGGCTATATTCGGCAGAGGAACGACGACGATACGACCTTAGTGTTTTGAGAGAGCTGTCTCAATCCACTGTTTGACCGTAAAGAACGGCAGCGGATTCTCGGCGTCCGTCCCGTGTGTATCACAAACAGCGATGCACGCTTGGCCGACGCGGCGCAGACCCTCTTCGATAGGCTTTTGGCGTCCTGCGTGAAAGGGCTGGTACCGGCCGATGAACAGAGCTGTCGGCAATTGCGGATCAAGAGACGGACGACGTTTTGCAAGCGCACATTCGGCCCAATAAGAGGCCCCACCATCCGCACCGTCACGCAGATCGAACGCCTCGCGTGTAACCGGCGTAAGACAAACGAAATTTGCAATTGCGACCCCTCCGGCCTCCACCACATGGTCGCACATCCACCCCATGCGACGGGCGTGTTCGATTCGATCTTCCTGACTGAAACCCAGATACGTCGAAAGATTTCCCTGCACGCATCGGCGTTAAACACGACAGTGTTGAGCAGGGGGCAAGCACGCTCGCAGGCGTCGTTCTTCCTGCGCCCGGCAAACCCATGATCAGTATCTTACGCGTTTCAGTCTATCATTTATCGTTCTCTGAGGCTCTCCTGCTTATAGCGCAGCAGCGGCGAGAGGAGATATTCGATAACGCGTCGCGTACCGGTCTTGATCTCCACCGTTACAGCCATGCCCGGCGTAAGATCGACCATCTTTCCTTCAACCTCCAGCTTGGACTGGTCGAGCGAAACCTGGGCTGCGTAGACGAATTCCTGTCCTTGGGGCTCGCTGGTATCGGTGAGCGCGGTCTGGTTCTTGGTCGGATTTGATTTGTCCTGCGGCTTATCCCGCACGATTGCGTCGTGAGAGACTGCGACGACCTTACCGTGCAGAAGCCCATATCGGGTGAAGTTGAAGGTATCCACCTTGATTTGCGCATCCTGATCCGAGCTAACGAACCCGACGTCGCGATTTGGCACCATCGCCTCGACCTCAAGATGGCTGTCGGTCGGCACGATCATCATGATCTGCTGTGCGGGCGTCACGACCCCACCGAGAGAGTGGACCGCAAGTTGTTGAACGGTCCCGTCAACTGGGGCTCGAAGCAGCTGCTGCTCCAGCTTTTGATCACCCTTGGCTGCGTCTTCGGTCAGTCCGGCTGCCTTTTGCTCGGCGTCGGCGAGGTCGCTCAAGACCTTGTTGGCATACTCCGATTGCGCCTGTTGCCGCTGCCGCTCCAACGCGCGTCGCGCAGCGGCGTTCTCGACCGCTTTTCGTTGTTCAACGATGAGCTCGTTCTTCTGGTCGGCGAGCCGAATTCGAGCGTCGAGGTCAGCGATCCGGTTCCCGAACTCGATGGCCGCCGCCTTTCGCCGTATGTCCGCCTCCTCCGCGACGAATGGCAGGGAGGCCTCAAGCTTGGCAATCGTCGCGGCGATTTCGTCCGCTTCCGCGATCTTCTGCTCGATCTGGGAATCAAACGCAGCCACCTTGCTGACCTGGGCAGCTGATTGCTCGATCATTGCGGCCCTTGTCCGGGCGACCTGGACTGCGGACGCTCCCTCGGGTGGCACAAAGTACGAAGCAATATCGATAGTGGGCTCGAATCCCGCCCTCAACGCCGTCAGCCGGGCAATATCGAGCTTCGCCGCAAGAAGGTCATGACCGACATGGTTGCGTTCAGCCAAGGCAATCGTCTGATCAAGCCGCATCACCACCTGACCCTGGACTACATGATCACCATCCCTGACCAGGATCGCGGTAACGATCCCACTCTCAAGCGGCTGCACCGTCTTGGTTCTTCCTGTTGAGACGACCTTTCCGGGCGCTACAGCAACGATATCTATGTGCCCAACGACGGACCAACCGATCGCCAGAACGATGAGAAGGACGATCGTAGCTGAAATTCCGCGGCCGGCAGGTGATGCCGGCGTTTCCATGATTTCCAGCGCGGCCGGCAGAAACTCGAATTGAGAACGCCGGACGACGGCATCAGGCCGTCGCAATGGAATGACCGTACTGGCCTGCTCAGACGGCTTCATGAATTCCCGCCTGCATGCGATGCAAATCGGCATACCGCCCACTTTTGCGGATCAGCTCATCGTGGCTGCCATCCTCGACGATACGACCACGTTCGATGGTGATGATGCGGTCGGCGTGACGCACCGCCGACAGTCGATGAGCGATCACCAGAACAGTACGCCCCTTTGCGATACGACGCATGTTCCTCTGAATGATGCGCTCGCTTTCATAGTCCAGCGCACTGGTCGCTTCATCAAAGATCAAGATGCGGGGATCGGTCACAAGCGCCCGGGCGATTGCGATACGCTGTCGCTGCCCCCCTGACAGGCTCGCCCCTCTTTCGCCGACCATGGTGTCGTAGCCTTGCGGGAGGTCGAGGACAAAGTCGTGCGCTCCCGCGAGTTCAGCCGCGGCTATCACACGTTCCATTGACATACCCGGGTCCGCCAGCGCGATGTTGTCCCGAATGGAACGATTGAAAAGCACGTTTTCTTGCAACACCGAGCCGACCTGCCTTCGGAGCCAGGCAACATCCACGAGCGCGAGATCGACACCATCGACCAATACGCGACCGCGCTCAGGGACATATAGCCGCTGAACGAGCTTGGTCAGCGTTGACTTGCCAGACCCGGATGAACCGACAATTCCGACGACCTGCCCCGCCGGCATCCTGAGACTGACATCCTGGAGGATCTCCGGCCCATCCAGCCGATACCTGAAGCTGACATGTTCGATCGAGACGTCGCCGCGGATTGGCGGAAGAGCCGCTCGCGCTGGGTTGTATGCCGGTTCAGGAACTGTGTTGAGGATATCCCCAAGTCGAGCGATCGAAATCCTCGCTTGGTGAAAATCCTGCCAAAGCTGCGCGAGCCGCAGAACCGGCTGCGAGACCCTGCCTGCAAGCATATTGAAGGCGATCAACTCGCCGACGGTCAGTTCGCCATTGATGACGAGATGCGCTCCGAAATACAACGTCAGCGCGGTGACCAGCTTGCTGACAAGCTGCACCCCTTGTCCGGCCCAATTGCCCAGCGAGAGCACGCGAAAACTCGACTGCACGTAGGCCGCAAGCTGCTCTTCCCAACGCCTTTGCATCTGCGGCTCGACAGCCATTGCCTTGAGCGTCTGCATTCCACCGACAGCCTCGACGAGGAATGCTTGGTTCTCTGCTCCGCGATTGAATTTTTCTTCCAGCCTACGATGGAAAAGAGGTGTTACCCCTGCGGAGAGCGCGACATAGAATGGAAATGATCCGATCACGATCCAGCTGAGCGATGGCGAATAGTAGAACATCACGACCAGGAAGACGAAAGTGAAGAATAGATCGACGACAAGCGTCAAGGCTGAACTAGTAAGGAAGTTCCGTATGTTTTCGAGTTCGCGAACCCGTGCAACGGAATCTCCCGTCCGTCGCGTCTCAAAATAGCCAATGGGGAGTGCTGACAGGTGCCGAAATAAACGCGCACCCAGCTCCACGTCGATGCGGTTGGTCGTATGGGCAAAGACAAAGGTCCTGAGCGCACCCAGAACCGCCTCGAATATCGAAACCGTCACGAGTCCGAAAAAGAGAACATCGAGCGTGGTGAAACCACGGTGGACCAACACCCTGTCGGTGACTACCTGGAAGAACAGGGGCGTCGCAAGCGCAAGGATTTGAAGAAAGAACGACGCAATCAGCACTTCGGCGAGCATTTGCCGGTATTTCTGCATCGCCTGAAGAAACCAGCTTACATCGAAGCGTCTCGCCAGATCGCCAAGCGACGCACGGCGGGTCATGAGTACGACGCGCCCGGTCCATTCAGCGGCAAACTGTTCGGCCGTTATTGTCTTCGGCCGCCCAGCAGAAGGCGCGTGAATCAAAACCTCTTCTTCGGACACCTTGCCGACGATCGCAAAAGTGTCATTCTTGCATTCAACGATGGCGGGGAGCTGGATCTTACTTAGAACTTTTAAGTCCGCCGTTATTGCCCGCGCTTTTAGCTTCAGCGCTTTGGCGCAGCGAAGCATCTCCGGAATCTGTATTCGCTCGCCTGCGAATTGATGTTCGATCTGCTTCGTGTCGACTGCGATACCATGGAATCGTAGCAGCAGCGCTAGGGAGTGTAACCCACTATCAATACTGACCGGCGCTTCCAACATCACTTCACTGCGCGACCGCCCGAGGCGCAAGGTTGTACTTGCGCCGCGACAAAATTACACATTGCACTATCTAGATCACAACTCCCGCGCGTATGGCAAGGGGCGTTTTAAGAATTGAAACGATTTTGAAAACGATCGATACAAAGTGCTGGCATGTTGGCTGGCACACAGACCGGGAGAAACAAGCAGGCTCGAACGTCTTCTAAACGTACGGCCGCACCTTGGTCTGCACATGTCGAGTTCGGTAGCGCCAAAAATTTCGTCCCCAATCCAGCCGAAACAGCAATGACAGCCTGGCGTGCACGCATATCTTCCTTAGTGGCCACCTTGCTGCGGGATGACGCGCTCTTCGGCCGAGGCCCCTACTTCTTTCAGGGGACTCGGTGGGCGCAGCCCAAAGAGCCCGCCCAACCGGGATGAGGGTCCGTGTTTGGACCGTGCTCATTCCAGAACGAACAATCCCAGGCCCGAGCGCACCTCGCGCAGGGTGGTGTCCGTTATCGCTCGGGCCCCCTCGGTGCCTTGCTTGACGAGATTGAGGACATGGCTGCGGTCGCCCGCATACTGACGACGACGTTCCCTGATCGGCGCCAGGACCGCTTGCAGGATGTCATTCAGCCTTCTTTTGACGACGCTGTCGCCAAGCCCGCCACGCTGATAGCGATCCTTGAGCTCGGCAACGGCCGCCTGGTCCTCGTCGAATGCATCGAGATAGGTGAATACGACATTGCCTTCGACGCGGCCGGGATCAGACGCCCGCACGTGCTGCGGATCTGTGAACATGCGCTCGACGGCACTTCTGATATCGTCCGGCGTGGCAGAGAGCGGAATGGCGTTGCCCTGGGACTTGCTCATCTTCGCCTTGCCATCGACGCCGGGAAGCCGTCCGACGCGCGGGATCAACGCCTGCGCTTCCGTCAGAATGGCCTGCCCGGCCTGCCGGTTGATGCGCCGGACGATTTCATTGGTCTGCTCGATCAAGGGGGCTTGGTCCTCGCCGACAGGGACAAGGGTTGCCCGGAAGGCCGTGATATCCGCCGCCTGCGCGGCGGGATAGCAAAGGAATCCCGCGGGAATATCACGCCCAAATCCGCGGGCCTGGATTTCGTCCTTGATGGTGGGATTGCGTTCCAGCCGGGCCACGGTGACGAAGTTCAGATAGAGCAAGGTCAACTCGGCGAGCGCCGGCAGATGCGACTGAACGCAGATGGTTGTCAGTTCGGGATCGATGCCGACAGCCAGATAGTCGAGTGCGACTTCAAGGACATTGCGGCTGACCCGCGCCGGATCATGGGCATTGTCCGTAAGCGCCTGATTGTCCGCTAGCAGCAGATACTGCTTGTGAGTTGCCTGAAGGGCGACCCGGCTTCGCAGCGAGCCGACAAAGTGTCCCAGATGCAACGGGCCAGTGGTTCGGTCACCGGTCAGAATGACGTGAGAAGGTGGCGTTGTGTCTTGCATGGCTATTCTCTGAAAAGGGAGCCGCCGCACAAGGCAATGTCGATCTGGATTTGAACCGCGCAAGCCGTTGAACGGCGGCCACGGTTGAGGAAATGACGTACCCGTGCCGCTCCTATCTGGAGCGCCACCACATGGAAACGGATGTGTTCTGAAGGCTTGTCATGCGAACATTATCCGCCACAACTTGGAGGCGTTTCAAGCATATTCGGCCAATAGCGCAATTATGGCGCCAATTGCCCGCAAACACTTGCCAGTCGATTGATTCCGAACACTTTGGATCGTCTCACCTTGTCCGCTTCGCTCTCCAAACAGCCTGGTGGTGCCCCAGGAGCACCACGTGATGCTCTTTTTGGGACTATCCGAGGCTTCATTGATTGACCAAGCTCAGACGGGCGGGGACTGGCTAATCGAGTGAGGAAATACCATGCGAAAGCTGCCGCTCGATCCAGATGTCGCCGATATGGCGCCCGCCGATTCAACACTGCCGCCCTATGACTTCGAACACCTGATTACATATTTCCGCCTGCTGGACGCGGATGCCGAAGGTGCAGATTGGCGCGAAGTCGCTTGCATCGTGCTGCACATCGACCCTGAACGCGAGCCAGAACGTGCGCGGCAGGCCCATGAGAGCCACCTTGCACGCGCCAGATGGATGACCGAGCACGGCTACCGATATCTGCTGCGCGGCGATGTACCGAGCCTGAACTAGATTCGCCCATTTCGGTAGTGCCCCGCTAGCTAGGCCGCGTACTCATAAGCCGTCGGTGATGTCCGCTTCTTCCCGACACCCGGTTGCTAGAGCAGCAAGGACCAAGAAGTGGACACATTAGGGTGTCCAGGCACCAATCGAGACCCTATAGATTCGCCCGAAAAAACGGCGACCGAAGAATTCAGTCGAATATGAAACTGCTCGCGGTCGAAACCCGGTGGATCATTGCAGACGACAGGCTCTTGGTCAGAAACGTCTGCGGGGCACACTCTGATAAAAGAGAAGTGCTGTGAGTTTTCGATTTTTTTGAGGGTGTGTGGCATCTTGATTGTCTCAATAGTCTTCGGAACCTTGCCTGATTTTAACGGGTTGCGTCCAGCGGCGGCCAGACTAGCTCAGGTAGGTGTTTCGGACTAACCGTGGCACACGCAAGGCCGCAGCCGACCTGCTTTCGCTGGTGACGGTCTCCCAGTCCCATCCGGAGACTCGATCCTTTTGAACCATCCAAGACCCGCCGACGCAAAGGACGTTCGTCAGCCCCAGATACCGAAGAGCGCTCTCTCGAGTAATGCCGCCGGTGGCACAGAATTTGATCTGCGGCAAAGGCGCAGCAAGCGAAGATAGAAAACCGACGCCCCCCGACGCTTCAGCAGGGAAGAATTTCGCCAGACGATAGCCTCGGTCGACGAGACCTAAGGCCTCGGTCGCGCTCGCAACGCCCGGCAAGAGTGGAATCTCGCAAGCCTCGGCCGCATCGAGCAGACGATTGGTACATCCTGGCGAAACTGCGAAGCGGGCCCCGGCTCGCCGTGCGACGTCAAGCTGTGTGGGCCCAATGATCGTTCCGGCGCCGACCACAACGGTTTCGACCTCACTCGCAACGGCGCGGATCGCATCGAGGGCTGCAGCCGTACGAAGCGTGATTTCAATGACCGACAAGCCACCGGCGACCAGTGCCCGGGCTAACGGCACAGCGTCCGAAACGGTATCGATAGAGATCACGGGAATAACCGGCGTCATCGAGAGGATTTCGAGAAGCCCTTTCTGTGCGGAGGTGCTCATTTCACGACTTCCGCAAAGATGCTCGCACCGCTGTCGGCTCGACCGACCCGCTCGCGAAAAACGGCAAAAAGTTCCCGGCCAACGCCGACATGCGAGGCCGAAAGATCGACTTGCGCCGGCACCCGCGCGCACCAATCATCGGAATCTACGAGGACTTCCAGCCGGCCGGCAACGGCGTCAAGCCGGACAAGATCGCCATCACGAATTCTGGCAATCGCCCCGCCTTCCGCTGCTTCAGGTGTGACATGAATGGCGGCTGGTACTTTGCCCGACGCGCCGGACAGCCTGCCGTCGGTCACGAGGGCGACTTTGAGGCCACGATCTTGCAACACGCCGAGCGGCGGCATCAGCTTGTGCAGCTCCGGCATGCCATTGGCCTTCGGTCCTTGAAAGCGTACAACCGCGACGAAATCACTCGTGGGCGCCCCAGCCGCAAAACTGTCTTGCAGCTCTTCTTGAGAATTGAAGACGCGGGCTGGTGCTTCGATCAGATGCCGCTGTGGCGCTACGCCAGATGTCTTTATGACAGCCCGTCCCAGATTGCCGTCCAGCACTTGAAGGGCGCCGGTCGACTGAAAGGGCTCGACAGCACCGCGGAGCACGGAGCAATCGCCGCTCGCCCGCGGTCCATCATGCCAGGTGAGTTCGCCATCGGAACCAAGCTTCGGCTCCTTTACATATGCCGCAAGGCCGGCTCCCCCCACCGTTTTGGTGTTGCCGTGCAAGAGGCCGGCTCCGAGCAGTTCTCGGATCAGGAAGCCGGTGCCTCCGGCGGCGTGGAAATGGTTTACATCCGCCGAGCCGTTCGGATAAATGCGGGCAAGCAGCGGTGTTACCTCGGCGAGGTCAGCGAAGTCGTCCCAGGTTAGTGAGAGGCCGGCAGCAGCTGCCATCGCCACCAAATGCAGCGTATGATTGGTAGAGCCGCCTGTGGCATGCAGACCGATGATGCTGTTCACAAAGGCGCGCTCGTCGAGCACCTTCCCGATGGGGGTATAGTCATTGCCGAGCGAGGTCATGGCGAGTGCGCGCCTGGTCGCCGCGCTGGTCAGCGCGTCTCGCAAAGGCGTGTTGGGATTGACGAAGGACGCGCCCGGCAAATGCAGGCCCATGATTTCCATCAGCATCTGATTGGTGTTTGCAGTGCCATAGAAGGTACAGGTCCCCGCGCCGTGGTAGGATTTGGCCTCGGCTTCGAGCAGCGCCTCGCGAGTGACCTTGCCCTCGGCATAGGCTTGGCGGATTTTTGCTTTTTCATTGTTCGGTAGCCCCGAGGTCATGGGGCCCGACGGGATAAAGACCGCAGGCAAATGCCCGAAGGACAAAGCACCAATCACAAGGCCCGGCACGATCTTGTCGCAGATACCGAGATAGACGGCAGCGTCAAACGTCTGGTGCGATAGCGCGATCGCGGTCGAAAGCGCGATCACATCGCGAGAAAAGAGCGACAGCTCCATCCCGGCTTCACCTTGTGTGATTCCATCGCACATCGCGGGCGTACCACCAGCCACTTGTGCGACACCTCCGGCAGCACGCGCGGCTTGGCGTATGAGTTCGGGAAAATGTTGATAGGGCTGATGCGCCGACAGCATGTCGTTGTACGCCGACACGATTGCAAGACTCGGCACACGGCCATCGCGCATGAGCCCCTTGTCATGAGCCGCGCAAGCGGCAAATGCGTGCGCCTGGTTAGCGCACCCGAGTTTCCCGCGATTCGGACTTGTGGCGGCCGCTGCTATCCGCTCGAGGTACCGCGCCCGCTTATCGGCGCTACGCAACGCAATACGTTCCGTCACCTCGCCAACACGGGCGTGAACGGTGCTTTCGATCGTCATCCCAAATCTCCTACGCCGTCGAATTCTGCACTTCGTTCAAATCCGGCATGCCGGTGACCTGCTCGACGACACTCATCGACAATCAGGATCTCTGATCAGATCGCCGCCATCGCCCGCGCGATCTTCTGCAATCCGGCCTCGACATCGCCGCCCCGAATATTGATGCGCAGGTGGCGGCGGCCCCGTTCTGCCAGGACATCAAGATCGCCGCATGCCTGCGCCGCTTCAACGACGCCGAACGTGATTGCCCGGCCCGGAATCGGAATGTCTCTCTTGGGATCAGCCGTGGTCTGCAAAAACACGCCGCTGTTCGGTCCGCCCTTGTAAACCTGGCCGGTCGAATGGAGGAAGCGCGGACCAAAACCTCCTACGGTGGCTACATGTCTGGACTCACGCAACGCAAGACGAATCTGCCCGATGAGTGCTTCGTGCCGGGACGTCCGCTCGACGTAGGCAAGCACCGCGGCATAATCTCCCGCCTTCAATCGCGCGAAATGGCGAGCAATTATCGTCTCTGCGCTGGCCCCACCTTCGGCGAGCGAAGCGTCACCAAAGAACGCGATGCAACCCTCCATGGCGAAAGGCACTTCGGAGGCGAGTTCAGCTCCGCATTCATGCGCATCCGTCAAGGTCCGCGTTTTGACCTTGCTTGCCTCGACGTCCGGCTGATCGAAGGGATTGATGCCCATGCTCGCTCCAGCAATCGCTGTAGCCACCTCCCAACGAAAGAACTCCTGACCGATCGTGTTGGGTTCGGCTACAGTGACGCGTATCACCGGATGGCCGGCTTCGATCAACGCATTCAAGGTAGCATCGAATTCGCTCTTCTCGCCAGCGACCCCGATGTAGGCGAACAAGCGATCATCGCCATAAAGCTCTGGAGAACCGATCGGTTCGAGATCGACCGGCACGATGCCCTTCCCTCCCTTTCCGGTCGATTCAGCCACCAACTGTTCGAGCCAGGCGCCGAGACTGGCGATTTTCGGCGAAACGAAGATGGTGAGCTTGTCGCGCCCCGCCCTGGCGGCCTCGCCGAGGACTACGCCAAGCCCTAGTCCTGGATTGACCATCGCCGGCATGTTCGGACCGCAAGCCTCGACCATGGGCAAAACATCACGGAAGAAGGTCCCGACATCGTGTCCGGTGATGGCGAGCGGCACCATCCCGAAAACCGAGAGCACAGAATATCTGCCACCGATCGTTGGATCGCCGTGGAAGATCGAGCGATAACCATCTGCCTTGGCGATATTGTCGAGCCTGGAGTCCGGATCGGTGATCGCGGCGAAGTGCTGGCCTGCGCTGCCTTTGCCCAGAGCTTGTTCGGTCTTTGTGAAGAAGTACGCGCGTAACAATTCGGGCTCGAGCGTCGAGCCAGACTTGCTCGCCACGATGAACAGGGTGCGCGCGAAATCGATCCGAGCCTCGACGCTGGCAATCTCCGCAGGGTCGGTGGAATCGAGAACGAGAAGTTCAGGATATCCCTCGCACGATCCAAGTGTTCTCGCCAATACTTCCGGCCCAAGGCTCGACCCGCCCATACCGAGCAGCACCACATGAGTGAATCCGTCTCGCCGCACCTCGTCCGAAAAGGCTTTCAGGGCATCTGCGCTGATCTGCTTGCCTAACCCGGCGGGGAGCCAGCCGACCCACTTGCCTTCATCGCTATCGGTCCAAAGCGATGCATCGCCTCGCCACAAGCGGTCCGACCAGCCGTCGGCGCAAGCGGACTCGAGCCGGGCATCGACCGCCCACATCAAGCTCGGTGGCAAGGAGAAGGATACGGAGTTCAGATTCTTGTCGAGAAACGCCGCGCGCTCCGACTCAGTGGAACCGGGAGGCGCGTCAGCGGCCTTCGTATCAACCTCGTTTGGACCGCTAAGCATGACCATTTCGTCCTCCTGCCGCAGCCAGCGTGCGGTACGGCTCTGGCGGCCGCTTCTCTCGAGAGAAGCGTTCCGATGATTTCGATGGGGTGAGGAGCCGGAACGAAACGTCATCTTCCACCCAGGTTCGACCATCGCGTTCGATGAGTGCGACCGCAGCAGACGGTCCCCACGTGCCGGCAGTGTAGCCTCTGGGCTGGTCGCGGCTGTCGTCCCAGGCGCGGCGGATCGGGTCAATCCAGGTCCAGCCTGCCTCGACTTCATCCCGGCGCATGAAGAGCGTCGCGTTACCACGGACAACGTCGAGCAAGAGACGTTCATAGGCATCCGGATTGCGAACACCGAACGCGTTGATGAAGCTCATGTCGAGAGGCACCTGACTGAGTCGCATTCCGCCCAGTCCCGGGTCCTTGATCATCAGCTGAAGCTTCACGCCTTCGTCTGGCTGGAGCCGAATAACCAGCGCGTTCGGACGGAGCGCGCCGGCATTGCCGTCGAAGACGGAGTGCGGCACCGGTTTGAAGCAGACGACAATCTCCGACATGCGCTTGGCCAGCCGCTTCCCGGTCCGCATGTAAAAGGGCACGCCGGCCCAACGCCAGTTCGCCACCTCGGCCTTGATCGCAACGAAGGTCTCCATGCGGCTCGACTTGTCGGAAATCTCGTCGAGATAGCCGGGAACGGGCCCGTTCTCCGACGCACCGGAGCGGTATTGGCCGCGAACGGTGTTGGTATCGACGCCTGCGCCCGCAAGAGGTCTCAGCGCCCTCAACACTTTCAGCTTCTCGCCGCGGACGGCGTCAGCATCGAGGCTAACCGGCGCCTCCATGGCGACGAGACAGAGCAGCTGAAGGATGTGGTTCTGCACCATATCCCGTAGAGCTCCAGACTTGTCGTAGTAGTCGCCGCGGCCCTCGACGCCAACCGACTCAGCCACGGTGATCTGGACGTGGTCGACGTGAGCAGAATTCCAAAGCGGCTCGAACAACGCGTTGGCGAACCGCAACGCCATGAGGTTCTGCACGCTCTCCTTTCCGAGGTAATGGTCGATCCGGAAAATCTGATTTTCCTCGAAGATCCTCCCGATCCTGTCGTTGATGGTGCATGCAGAAGAGAAATCGTCACCCAAGGGCTTCTCGACGACGACGCGAGTTTTCGCCGTGATTAAGTTCTGGGCTTTGACATTGTCACTGATCGGACCGAACAGGTCAGGACCGGTCGCAAGGTAGAACGCGCGAACGCGGTGTGCCCCATCGGCTAAAAGCTTCGACAGTTCCGACCAGCCCTCCGACGAGGCAGCATCGGCCGCCACGTAAAAGATCCGGTTCATGAACTTGGCGAGGACTGACGTGTCGATGCAGGCCGTGTCCACATGGGCGTGAAGCGCCGCCTCGATTTCAACGCGATAGTCTTGATGGGATTGGTGCTTTCGCGAAACTCCGATGATGCGGGCCTCGTCCGGGAGTTGTCCGTCAAATTCGCGGTTGTAGAGAGCCGGCAGAAGTTTACGCCGGGCAAGATCACCCGTGCCGCCGAAGACGACGTAATCGAATGGATCTACGACGATGCGGCCGGTCATGGGTCCATCCGCCGATCCGCTCTGGGCAAGTCAGCCGGCGCTGGAAGCTCGTCGTGCTCCTGGTGATGGCGTTCATCCCCGAAGCAAAAAACGTTGATCGTCATCTTTTCCGAGTCCTATTCGCATGGCACGATTCAAGAGAAATCATTCGAGTCTCATCGGGCAGTCCGGCAAGATCGCAATCATGAACCGCCAGCGGCCTTCGGCCCGCCAGATGCCTGCGCCGATGGCAACTGATGGATCATGGGGCAGAGCTGAGAAATGCGACGGCCCGATCCGGCGCTGTCAGATCGGCAGCACCGCAAGCCCGCGCCTGTCGAGATCGATGCCGACTGTAGCTCCCGCCGGAAATGCGTCCGCCATGCCGGTATCGATTGCGAACAATTCACCAAACGACGTGGCGACCGTGTATTGAATCTGGTCGCCGAGGTATGCGGCATAGGCCACCTCACCGACCATGCCTGTAGACTTGTCGGGATGAACCAGACGGATCGCGCGCGGTCGCACCGCCAGCTTAGCCTCCCCGACACGCTGATCCTCGCAGGCGACATTCAGCGTCGCGGCCGCAACCTGGATTTTGGCGGCGCCCCGCTCCACTGCAATGACGTTGCAGGGCACGACATTCGCATCGCCAATGAAATCGGCAATGAAGGGACTTCTCGGCCGGTCGTAGAGATCGCGGGGTGTGCCTTGCTGGGCAATCTCCGCGGAGTTCATCACGATGATCCGATCCGAGACGGCCATAGCCTCCTCCTGGTCGTGTGTGACATAGACAGCGGTGAGGCCAAGCTTCTGTTGTAGATTGCGGATCTCTTCGCGCACATGCCGGCGCAGTTTGGCGTCGAGGTTGGACAGCGGCTCATCGAGAAGCAGCACCTCGGGCTCGAGAATCGCGGCTCGCGCCACTGCAACACGCTGCTGTTGGCCGCCTGACAGCTCGCTCGGCACGCGGGTGCCGAAGCCTGCAAGGCCGACCATCGCCAGCGCTTCCCTGGCCCTGTCATGCGCCTCCCGCCGGCGCATGCCCTTCACCACCAATCCGTACGCCACGTTGTCGAGAACCGTCATGTGCGGAAACAGCGCATACGACTGGAACACCATGGAGATGTTGCGATAGGTCGCCGACAGATCGGTGACGTCGACGCCTCCGATCAGGATCCGGCCGCTGCTGGGATATTCGAGCCCCGCAATGAGCCGCAGCGTCGTCGTCTTGCCGCAGCCGCTCGGCCCAAGGAGGGTAACGAGCTGGCCCGCAAGGATATCGAAGCTGACGTCTCTTACCGCTACGACGCCGCCATATTGCTTGCTGACACGTTCAAAAACGACCGACGTTTTGGGCGTAGCGGGTGTGGCGTTCGCTTGGCTCTGCATCTTTTTTCTCACTGGTCTCAGGTCAATTCCGTCGCTGTTGCGCCCAGGACGGGACGCTTGCGCTGGCTGTCGAGAACGCGGTCCTCGCGACGCAAGCGCCGCTTTCCTGCCATTGCTTGAAAGAGAAGAAGCGCCGCAAGCATGGTGACGATCAGGACGCTGCTGTAGGCGATCGCGATGCCGTACTCGCCGGCATCGACCTGCCCGACGATATAGGCGGTCGCCATGTTCGTCTCGGCGCTGACCAGGAATATCACGGCGCTCACGGAGGTAATCGCGCGCACGAAGCTATAGCTCAGACTGGCGACGACGGCCGGTCCGAGCAGGGGCAGGATAACGCGACGAATGGTCGTGAAACCGTTGGCGCCAAGCGTGATCGAGGCTTCGTCGAGACTCTTGTCGAGCTGAGCCATGGCGGCGATACCGCTGCGCACTCCGACCGGCATATTGCGGAAGATGAAGCAGACCACGAGGATCGTCGCGGTGCCGGTCAACTCGATCGGCGGAGCATTGAAGGCAAGAATGTAGCTCACGCCAATCACTGTGCCGGGAATGGCAAAGCTCAGCATGGTTACGAACTCGAAAAGCGTCTTGCCGGCAAAGCTGCGTCTGACCAGCAGATAGGCCGTCAGCAGGCCGAGACACGTGGTCAGCGGCGCGGCGACGGCGGAGATCTCGAGAGTCGTCAAAAAGGAATTCCAGGCAGCGCCCTTGAGCCAAAGTCCATTGCCGGTCCAGGTGACTGCGAAGGCCCGGATGTAGTGATCGAGCGTGATCGTGTAGTCATAGCCCCACAACTTCACGAAGCCGCCTGCCAGGATCATCCCATAGACGATCAGAGTGAACGTCGCCCAGCCGAGGACGACCGGCAGACACAGCCATCGCAACACGGGATTTAGCTCGGCGTGCTGTCCCGAGTCCGCCTTGCCGGTGACCGTCGTATAGGAGCGGTTGCCGACCCACCAGCGCTGTAGCAGAAACGCCGACAGGGTGAGGCTCAGAAGCACGAGGGCGAGGGTTGCCGCGCGTGCCTGATCCTCAACGGCGCCGACCACCGAGAAATAGATATCCGTCGACAACACGTTATAGCCGCCACCGAGCACCAAGGGATTGCCGAAATCGGCGAGGCTCTCGATGAAACTGATCAGGAACGCGTTGGCGATGCCGGGCCGCATCAGCGGAAAAGAGACCCGCCGGAAGGTCTGCCAAGCGTCGGCGCGCAGCGTCTGCGACGCCTCTTCCATCGCCGGACTGACGCCCTCGACGACACCGATCAGCACGAGGAAGGCGATCGGCGTGAAGGACAGCATCTGCGACAACCAAATGCCGAACAGTCCGTAGAGGCCGCGCGATTGCTGCATATGGAAGACGTCGTGGAGGAGATGGGTCACTGCGCCTGAGCGACCGAACAGCATAATCAGTACCAGACCGATGACGAAGGGAGGCGTGATGATCGGGATGACCGTGACGACGCGCAGTAGCCGCTTGGCCGGAAAGCCACTGCGCGTTACAACCAGTGCGAACGCAAGGCCGAGCAGGGTTGTCCCGGCGGCCGTCAGCAGTGCCAGGAATAGTGAATTCCACGCGGTGCCACACGCTCCAGTTCCAGACAGGCAGGCGAGCCGCCAGATCGCCGGCGAAACGAGCCGGTCCAGGAAGGCAGCAACACTCGGACCAGTCTTGTCTTCAAGTCCGCTGAGAACGATCATCGCAACGGGAAACACGACGAAAATCGCAAGCAGCACGATTACCGCACCAAATGAGCCCGCTACAAAGGCGTCACCGCGCCCCCGACCAAGGCGAGAGATGCTGGTGGTCGCAATGAAGAGAAGGGCTGCGATGGTCAGCAACGCCCCATAGCCAAGACCCGGCTGCCCTTTTGCCACTATTCCGCTTGCCATCGCACCAACAAGGGCCACGCCGCGATGGTCGATGCCCCAGGCCTGAAGCGACAGAAACACCAGGCTGGCAAGCGCCGCCCCCGCCAGCACACGCGGACGGGCGCGACCGGATACGGTCAAGGCGCCGATCAACAGCAGCCCCAATCCAATGGGAGCGAGCCACCACCGGCCATGGGCTGCCACCTGAGCGATCGCGGGTCCGGTCGCGGCCGATAGAAAGTCGCCGCTGCGGATCCAGGCGAGATCCCAAAACCCGTCCTCGATCGCATACCACGGCAGCACCGCGTAACCGATCCACCCCACGATGGACCAAAGCCCAATCGTGCGTTTCATCGCTGTGTCCATTGGCATAGGGCCCGCTGTAAGGAGGGTTCGACCGTTCGCGCGGCGCTTCACTTCGTGATCGCGCTAAAGCGCGCCAGCAGACGCTTGCGGGTCTCCTCGGAGCCATAGGTCGCGAAGTCGTAATCGATCAGCTTGATCAAAGCGAGGTCGGGGGCCTCGGGTGGCACAGCCGCGCGCGCATTCGACGGCAGTTGATAGCTCTTCACCTGCGCCGCCAGCGCCTGGATATCGGGGCGAAGCGAAAAATCGACCCACTTCTTCGCGTTATCGAGATTGCGCGCACCCTTCACGATACTAACGGCCCCGACTTCGTGACCGGTGCCCTCACAAGGGGAGACGATCTTGATCGGAAAACCGGCCTTGGCTTCCGCGACCATATCGTGCATGAAACCAATTGCGATCGTGGTTTCCCCGCGCGATGCCGCCTTGCCCGGAGCAACGCCGGACTTCGTGTACTGATTGACGTTGGCGTGGATATCGGAGAGCAGCTTGAAAGCCGGATCCTCCCCAAAAATCTGAACGAGGGTTGCAAGCTCGGTATAGGCGGTGCCGGAGCTGTTCGGATTGGCGACCTGGATCTCACCCTTATATGCCGGATTTGCCAGGTCCCGCCAGCACGCCGGCACAGGCAGCTTCTTCTCCTTGAGCAGGCTCTCATTGTAGCCGATACCGAGTACGCCCGCGTAAATCCCGATCGTCCGATTGCCCGAGATATCGGCCAGGTTGATTGCCCAACCGAGCAAATCCTTGCGATCGACCATATACTGCTCGGTAAGGCCCTCAGCTGCTGCCTGCAAATGCGGGTCGCCGGTACCGCCCCACACCACGTCGACCTTCGGATTACGCGCCTCCGCGCGGAGCTGCGCAAGAATTTCGCCGCTGCTCTTGCGTACGATCGCAACCTGGATCTCCGTCTCCTTCCTGAAGGTGTCCGCCATGAGCTGACACCAATCCTCGTTCGCGCCGCAAAGCACATTCAGCCTTCCCTCGGCGACCGCGGCCTCACCAATCAGGGAGAGCCCAAGCCCGAGGCACAACGCAAACCAGGTGTTTCTCACGACGTTCTCTCCCTTATGCGCGCCTGCTCGGCAGGGTTTTGTTTTTCGCGCTCGGCCAGAATTATGCCGCGGACGCCCGATCAAAAACATATCTTTGTGATTTCTAATATTAGTTCGCTGGGCGCAAACGATTTCGTTTGTTTCAGTTCGGATTCGCGGCCTCTACGCGCCGCCAATCTGGCGCGACAACCCGTGCTCGACGACGGCAGCGCTTCTCTATCGCGAGCCCGCCGACACCTTTGTTTCAATTGTTTCATGCGCCGACATATTAGACACGCAAAATACGAAACTCATCCTTTCTCGCCCCTTCAATTTCAATGCTTCTTAAAGGGGCGTCATGGCTACCATCGCGAGCCAAGAACGCGTCCGGCGCTTTTCAGGATGGAAGACATGAGACACCTCAGTAATCTCCCTATCGCGCGCAAAACGTCCGGACTCTTCATCGTCAATCTCGGACTTCTCGGCCTCGTCTGCGTGCTGGCGCTTCACTCGCTTTGGTCCATCAAGGCGGATTTCGAGACCTACCAAGGTTCCTCAAAGGTCGTGGAATCAATCGGCCGCATCGAAGCCGATCTCCTGGCCTCGCAAATCGCGGTCAATCGCTTTCTGGTCCACGCGAGAAGCGACGATCGTGATGCTGCGCTGGCAAGCAGCCGAAACATTCTGACCATGCTCTCGGCGGCCAATGCAGCCGAGGACTCCGCGGGCGCCGCTGGCGGAATGGTTGAAATCGCGGGCAAGGTCACCCGCTTCATCGACGTTTTCACCGAGATTGCGCAGACCCAACAAGCGATCATCGACGTGACCGCGGACGTCAACGCGATCGCACCCCGATTCGACAAGGTGCTGATCAGCATCATGGACTCTGCGAACCGCGACAAAGACACCGAGGCCGCCTATCTCGCGACCGGCGTCCAACGCGCCCTGCTCGATGCGCGTCTCGGCATCCAGGAATACATGGTCAGCAATGACCAAGCCCTTGCCGGTGAGGTCGCCACGAAGCTCGATCAAGTCCAGAAGCTGGCGAGCGCCATGGCGGCTGGCCTCCATAACTTCAGTCGCTCATCGCTGGCGCACCGCGCCAATTCGGATGCCGCATTGGTGCTGCAGCAATTTGAGAAGCTGACACGGCTCGTTACGGCGCGCAATCGACTGGTCAGCGGCGAACTTGAAGGGATCGGCCACGACGTGCGTATTCTGGTCGCCGCCCTTCGACATGATGCCGCCGCGACAGATAGTGCGCTCGCTACGAAGGTCGACGCCACGACCAGAAGGGGGACCGCCGCGGTGTTCGTGGCAGGTCTTGCAAGCGCACTATTCGGCGCGGCTATCGCCTGGATGATAGGCCGCGATATCGCGCGGCCGGTGGGTCGCATCACCCAAACCATGCGCGCGCTTGCGCAAGGCGAATTTACGATCGCGATCCCAGCGCTCGATCGACGCGACGAGGTTGGCGACATGGCAAAGGCGCTGCTCGTATTTCGCGAGGCAATGGATGAGACCGAACGGCTCCGACGGGCGCAGGAGGAGGATCGGCAGCGGCGCGAGGAGCAGACCCAGCGGATCGCAGCCGCCACCGCCGAATTTCAGGAGGCAATGCACCACGCGGTCGAGACTCTCGGTGAGGCTGCCGAGGCACTGTCCGGCACTTCAGCCCAGATGTCGTGCACCGCCGCCGAGACGAGCAACCAGATCGCTATGGTAGCCACGACCGCGGACGACGCGCAGAAGAATGCGATTGCTGTTTCGACCGGAGCCGAGCAACTGGCCGCATCGATCCGCGAGATCACGCGCCAGGTTTCGGATGGCGCACGCATTGCGGAGACCGCCGCAAGCGAAGCCGGCCGGACCAGTACTCTCGTGGGGGGCCTATCGACTAGCGCAGGACGGATTGGCGAGGTCGTTCAGCTCATCCAAGCGATCTCGGCTCAAACCCGGTTGCTCGCGCTCAATGCAACGATCGAAGCCGCTCGCGCGGCCGAGGCTGGAAAGGGCTTTGCCGTGGTGGCCACGGAGGTGAAAAGCCTCGCAGGTCAAACCACGCAGGCGACCGAAAACATCGGGCAGCAGATCTTTGCAGTGCAGTCCGCGACTTCCGACGCGGTGCAGGCGATCTCCGCGATCACCGGGTTGGTCGAGCAGTTGAGTGCCGTCGCAATCTCCATCTCGGACTCCGTCGAGCAGCAGAATGTGGCGACGTCCGAGATCGCCTCGAGCGTCGTCCGTGTGGCAGACGGCGGCCGGGAGGTCATGCGATCCATCGAGTTGGTTCGCCACTCCGCGCTCAAGACGGACGAGGCAGCGGCTCGCGTCGCCAACGCCTCCGGGACAATGAAGCAGGCCAGCGATACGATCAGCCGTCACGTCGGCGAGTTTCTGAGCCGGGTGGCGATCGGCCACTGATCATCCGTGCAAGGATAGGTCTTGACCGGCAATCTGTCCGGCACCGCCCAAGATGCGACGAATGTCTCGAATACTGTAGGGCTTTGGCAGTACCGCCACTTTTCGGAGCTCATCCGATACGGCACAAAGGGCGTGAGGATCGGCGGAAGTGACCAAGATCGCCAAATTGGGAGTGCGATCGAGCGCTTCTCGAACAATATCCCAACCACTACCCGCAGAGCCCAGATTGATATCGGTGAACAACAGGCTAAGAGCTTGGCCACCCTGCAGCATTTGCCGGGCCGCCACGGCATCTGTCGCGCAGAGCGTCGCAAAACCAAGCTTGCCCAGCATCTCTTCCGCGGTCCCGAGCATCAACGGATTGTCCTCGACGATCAGGGCGATCGGGCGGCCTGAGGCGGCATCCAACTTTGCCGCCCCCTCAGGACTCGAGCTCGTATTTTTCGCCGTAAGCGGAAGTGTCAGGGCGACTGTGGTTCCTTCACCGGGCCTGCTTTCAATCGCAATCTCGCCACCAGACTGACGAATGAATCCGAATACCATGCTCAAGCCGAGCCCCGTACCGTCTCCGTTTCGGCGAGTGGTAAAAAACGGCTCGAACACCCGCTCAAGGATCTCGGCGCTCATGCCGCACCCCGTATCGACCACGCGAATCTCGCAAACGCCGTTCCCTGACAAGCGGGTCTCAATCACGACCCTTCCAGAGCCGGTAATTGCATGAGCGCTGTTGAGACAGAGGTTTAGTAACGCGCTCTCGAGTTGCCCTGGATCAATGCGCACCGGAGTGGGCTCGTCGACAAGATGCATGACCAGCTCGACGGCATCGCCCAAACTATAGTCGATGAGCTCGGCCATACCCTGGATCAGCTCGTTGATATCAACCCGTTCGGGTTGCAGGTGTTGACGGCGCGCAAAGGCGAGGAGACGCTGCGTTAGTGAGGTGCCGAGTTCGGCGGCACTCAGCGCTCGATCGATAGCAGCGTCGTCCGAGCCCGCGGCTTCGGTCCTTCCGCGGAACATCAGAAGATTGCTGACCACAACCGCGAGCACATTGTTAAAGTCGTGCGCAACTTCCCCCGTGAGCTGGCCAAGGCTCTCGAGACGTCGGAAGCGATTGAGACGCTCCTCGAGCCGGCGCCGCTCCGTGACGTCCGAGAAGAGCCAGACTCTACGTCCATCAGGCAACGATATGCGGTGAATTTCAAGAAACAGATCGCCGAGCTGCCTTGTCTCATGATCGACATCTGCCGATGCAGGTTTTAGAAGTACCTGCTCGCCGGCAAAAAACGGCGAACGAGCCCTCATGGCGTCAAGCGTTTCCCCGGCCGCAGGCGGCTCCGCCAGGCGCAATACGTTCGAAATGCGGGCGTTGGATGCGATGATCCGGCCCGTCTTGTCGACCACGACCAGCGCATCCGTCATGTTGTTGAACACGGACTCGAATAACGCCGTCTTGCGACGCATATCCTGATGCAGGCGGTCCATTTTCAGGGCATTTGCGCGAAAGACACGGAAGGCACGCAGCAGAAGACCGATTTCATCATCCTTGGTGGCACGCGGCAGGCTGGCATCTCGGCGTCCGGCGGCGAGCGCCATCATCGCAATCGAGATCGATTCGAGATTGCGCGCGATGTGGCGCGAGACGTAACGACTGGTTAGCACCGCGACGAGAAGCGCGAGCGACGCACCGACAATGACGAAGAGCTGGCCGGTCGTGATGGCATAGCTCGTCTGTTCACGCTGCATTGAGAGTGTCGCTTCGCTCCGCGATAGCACTTCGGAGACACTTCGGTTCAACTCCTGTACTGCACCGCTGATGGCGACAAGCAGGCTATTCGCCGACAGCGCCAACGCTAGAGAATGGTCGTGCTGCACGAAGAGACCGCGCGGACCCTCCGCGATCCCTTGCAACTCGTCCCGGAGCGTGCGCTGTTCAGGATCGAGCGCCTCGCCGGTAGTCTCGTCAAGTTGGCGTAGGTAGCGGCGACGGTATTCACCGGCGCTGACCAGGCTGTCGGCGGCGCCTGCTGCACTAAGTGTCGCCGAAGCGACACGCAGCATCCGCCAACGCTGCTTGCTATCGTCATTCGAATCGGCGCGAATTTCGTTCGCGGCAAGCCGGCGCTCCAGATCGCCACTACGTCGCGATAACTCGCGAACTCTGTCTTGTGAGTCGGCCAGGGAGCGAGCTGTCGCGGCAAGACGCTCAACCAGTTGCCGCGTACCGAGGGTTGACTTGAGGAAGCTCCGTCCAACTTGGTTTGACCATTTTCTGGGGCCCGACTGCTCCGACACCATCGCCTCAAGGGCCACCAGCTCCGCGAGGAACGTCTGGCTCTGCTCCGCCACAATGTACGGCGTACGGGCGTTCAGCAAAAGCGGCGCTGAAGTTGTGAGATCGCCTAGCTGCTTCGCAAGCGTCAGCGCGCGTGCGATCTCGGCCAGCGTCTCGCGATGGAGCGAGCTGATATCCTCGTTGGCCCGCTGAAGCCAGTACCACGCCACGGCTCCCATTCCCGACACGGCAAAGGTGAGCACCAGAACTGCCGCGAGAAGCCGGGCTCGAACACCATAGGGTCTGCCCGGAAATATAGTGAATCGCGCACGGTCGCGTGCTCCATTTTCCAGCCCGACGGGCCGGTTTGAGACGGAGCTCAGCATTAGCTGGCACCATCGTCGTCAAGAGCTTCATCCATGACGAAGATATATCCCTTCCCGCGTCGGGTCTGGAGATAAGTCGGCTTGGAGGGGGATACCTCGATCTTTCTCCGCAGACGAAGGATCAAGACATCTATGGCACGATCGATATAACGCGACTGGTCGGCGCCAAGGCTGTCCAAAAGCTCCTCGCGGCTAAACACGCGATTTGGATGCGAGGCGAAGAATCCGAGCACGCGAAACTCCGAATTTGTGAGCGGCACCTCGTCACCCCCGGACTTCATCAAGCAGCGAGCACGTAGATCGAGCGAAAATTCTCCAAATCGGAGGACGGCCTCAATCGGCGACTCAACGGACATCGGCGCCGATCGCTGCACGGTTCGGCGCAGCACCGCGCGAACGCGCGCAAGGAGCTCTCGAGGATTGAACGGCTTGATGATGAAATCATCGGCCCCGAGCTCCAAGCCGAGGATACGATCGACGTCATCGCCAACCCCGGATAGCATGATGACGGGCAGCAGGCGCTCGCGTTGCAGTTTCTGCGCCAATGACAGGCCGCTCTCACCTCCCAACCTCAGATCAAGAAGGGCTAGATCGAGTTTGAGACCGCTGTTCGGCACCGACGCGCTACCGCTGGCGAGGATGACGTCGTATCCATTCTCTCGAAGCAGCGAATCCAGCGTATCACGCATCGCTGGATCGTCGTCGACGACCAGAATACGGATCCGATCCTCCTGTCGCACCCCTCACCTCCATCTCCTGCAAACGACAACGCGATATCCCCTTGCGAAGCGCTAGAGACTCGCTTTTTCTTTTTCTATTGACAGTCATACAGCCTTTTCTTCGCGAAATCATAGGGGGACGCGGAATGCGGTGCAATATTCGAAGCCGGCAGGTATGGATGATTCCGTCCGGAGCGACACACAAGAATTACGCAGGAAGAATAATTGCAATATTTCAAACAAAGCCGGGACCAACGACGGTCTCAGAACCAGGTTATCAGCACGCCCCTCGAGATCGTCGGAGTCCCTCGCCCAAAACCTCGTCCGAGTGAAGAAAATCACGAACCAAGGTACATCAGTCGAGCCGCCATTTTGTGCGTCGTACAATCTCCGTTTTTACAACGCCGCAACGGCGGGTTACTTCGATGCCGATCAGTCCGGCGAACGTCGGACTTCCTATCTCGCTGAGACCGAGACGATGAACCAGATGAGCGTCAAAGACCAATTGCTCGCGAAACTTGCCGAACGACTTGCCAGAACGCTGCCGGGGCAGATCGTTCGCGTGGCAATTGACGGCGTCGATGGAGCCGGGAAATCGACCTTCGCCGATGAGCTGGGTGGCGTCATCTCCGGCTTGGGCCGGACTGTCATTCGCGCGACGGTGGATGGATTCCATAATCCGAAAGCTGTTCGATACCGGCAAGGGCGGAACTCTCCCGCCGGTTTTTTTGAAGACTCCTATGACTACGCGGCGCTCAAAAAGTACTTGCTTGATCCGCTCGGCCCTGGTGGCACGCGTCGGTATCGACGCGCCGTTTTCGATCACAAGACAGATAACGTGGCGCCCGTTGATGAGGTCGATGCATCGCCATTCGCCATCCTGTTGTTCGATGGCATTTTTCTGCATCGGCCAGAACTGCTCGCTTGTTGGGACGTGTCGATCTTTCTCAAGACGACGTTTGCAACCTCTGTCGCACGCTGTGCTTTGCGCGACGGCTCATCTGCAGACCCCGCCGATCCGTCTAACCAACGATACGTCGAGGGGCAAAGGTTCTATCTTCGGAGCTGCCAACCCGAAGCCAGAGCGACGATCGTGATCGACTACAACGACCTTTCGCTGCCCAAGATCTTATGACCTTCAAGATCACCACTGGATACATGTTCATAGGGTTCTAATTCGATGCTCATACCCTAAAGCGTGCTCGAATGGAGTAACTGATGCCGAAACTGCCGAGCGCCGACTTCCTTCATCGATTGGCAGATATCGCCGATCGCGAAACCTTGCCGCGTTTTCGAACCGACCTTGCCGTCGAATCCAAAACTGGAGAGGGTTACTTCGACCCCGTGACCGAGGCTGACCGGGAAGCCGAGATTGCAATTCGAGCAGCGATCGATGCCGAATATCCCGACCATGCCATTCTGGGCGAAGAGTTCGGTCTAACCGGAAGCGGTTCTTGCCGCTGGGTCTTGGACCCGGTGGATGGGACGCGTCCCTTCATCTGCGGCCTTCCTGTCTGGGGCACGCTGATCGGTCTCACCGTCGATGGCCGAGCCGAACAGGGAATGATGAGCCAGCCCTTCACGAGGGAGCGTTTCTGGGCCACCGCCGATGGGGCCTGGTACGAACACGCAGGCAGGCGCCAACGACTGTCCACGCGAGACGTCGGCACGCTGTCGCGTGCCATCCTGCATACGACTTCGCCTGACCGGCACTATCATGGTGAGCTCAAGCAGGGCTTCGATCGCCTTGCCGCTTCGGTCCGGATGACCCGCTACGGCGGCGACTGCTATGCCATGGCAATGCTCGCTGCTGGCCGTATTGACCTCGCCGTCGAACCTTCGCTCCAGCCCTACGATATCGTCGCGTTGATCCCGATCATTGAAAAGGCGGGCGGAGTGGTGACGCGGATTGATGGCGGGCTGGCAGAAGACGGTGGCCCGGTCTTAGCTTCGGCAACTGCGGGTCTTCATGCACAGGCCCTTCACCTTCTCAATAGCGGAGGTTAGCACGCGGCTCCAAGGCCGACGAGGATGGATCTGCCGTCGCTTGCAGCAATGGCCCTTCGCGTCATCTTACTGCGGTTGCACAAAAGCTGTCGGTATTGGGCGAACAGGCATCGACGAAGATTTATGCGCACGCGCCCTAGTCGCTACGGATTTCGAAGTAGGTCTTGCCGCCACGGTGAAACCCCGCGTTCTGATAGAAGCGCAAGGTGCTTTCACGCTTCGAACCCGTTGCCAGATGGACTTTGTAGCAATCGGCCTGCCGGGCCAGATCGAGCGCAAAAGCAAGCACCCGTTGGCCGAGCCCCCTTTGACGATAATTAGCGTGGGTAACCACATTCTCGATCGCCCCATAGGATCTGCCACCCCGAGACAGGTTGGGCACGATCGCAAGGGTGCACGATGATACAAGCGTTTCCGCGGCATGCGCGACGACGACAGTCATCAGGCTGGACGTCAGCAGTGTCGACCAGACGCGCTCCGCATGAGCTGCATCAAGCCGGGGATCATCAGAGTGGAGGTGCCGGTAGAGATCCAGCACCCCAGGCAGATCGCTTTCGGTCGCGACGCGGACAAGCGCTTCCATCATGGGCTCATGCTCCGATGGCGCGGAGCGCTTTGTAGGCTGCGGCAACGGAAGACATGGATTTTATCTCCCCTCCTTCAAGCGCCCTGATCATTTCGTGCAGCGACATCAGTACCACTTCGATGCCTGACGCCTTCTCCAACTCGTCAAGGCGTTGCTTGCCCGTCAGTACACATCCTCTTGCAAGGAACATATGTACCAGGTTTGAGTTCTTGCTTGAATCGTCAAAGCAGGAACCCAGGTCGATCATGCTGCCTGGCGAATAGCCCGTCTCTTCCTCGAGTTCGCGCGTTGCGGCCGCCACCGGTGTTTCTGACTGAAATGTCCCGGCCGGGAATTCCAGGGTGATGGCCTGCACGCCATGTTTGTACTGACGAACGAGAACGACATTGTTCTCGGTTGTAAGCGGGACCGCGATCGCCACACTGGGCCGCTGCGAGACAAAATAGTCGTCAACAACACGCCCGTCCGGCAATTTGACCGTATCTCGCCGGAGCCTGTACCAGCGGTGATCAAAGACCATTTCACTCGACAGAAGTGTCCAGGGCTGGATCAATAAACCCTCCTTGATTGGCGAGATGGCTGTTTGGAGCCAGTCAATTCCGCTACAGATTGTAGAGGCTGCGCACCACCCTTACCAGTCGGGTGCTCTCTCGTTGCGCATATTGCCATACTGAGTTTCGGGAGGAGCACTTGAATATCCGGATTGATAGCCTGATCGCTGGCGCCGAGCGCGCGGCCTGAGTGATTGTTATCATAGATGTCTTTCGCGCTTTCACCACGGCTGCCGTGGCGCTGGCGAACGGTGCGGCGAAGATCATTATGGTCCGTGACGTCGAGGACGCCCTCATGCTGCGTTCTACCGGTGTCGGACAAATCTGCATGGGAGAGGTCGGAGGGCGCGCGCCGCCCGGCTTTGATCTCGGCAACTCCCCCTTCGAGGTGTCACAGGTAGAGCTGAGCGGCCGAACCATTATCCAGCGTACCAGCGCCGGGACGCAAGGCATTGTCGCCGCCCGGCAGGCCAGCCGCATCTATGCGGGCTCACTCCTCACCGCCACAGCAACCGCCCGAGCGATTCTCAAACTGTCACCGCCGGAAGTAACCCTGGTGGCGATGGGCCTCGATGGCGCCCAGCGCTCGGACGAGGATGAACTCTGCGCCATACATCTGCGCAATCTGCTGCAGGGCCGGCCCGGGAGCCCGTCCGCAACACGCGACGTCATTCTGGCCGGTCCGCAGATTCCGGCCTTCCACGATCCGAACAAGCCGCATTTGCACCCAGCCGATCTCGATATCGCTCTCGACATCGATCGCTATGATTTTGCGGTGCTCATCACCAATGAGAATGGTCGACTGGTCGCGCGAAAAGAACCCGTTGGATTTGGTGGCGTCGAATACCCGAGCCGGTAACGACAATCACGATCACATCATGTGACGCACCGAGAAAGGTTTGGAGCAACCGCGAGCGCGCATCAAGATACAAGCTGCTCAGCCGTTTGCGCCACAATAATGAAGCTTGCTGCATGCAAATTACACCACAAGCGCTCGGCGGTAGCTAGGCCGTGTACCTATAAACCCGGCCGCGTCATGTGACTGGTACCTACGTCCGCTTTGCTCCTATAGCGACCAAGTTCGTGCGGCAGCGCAGCATGTCGCAATGGGCCATAAGGAGACATTACCTCAGAGGAAGGTAAGCCGCGGCCATCGTCGGGCCCAATCCTTCGAAGCAAGTCTGCGTTCGTAGACCGACATCTTCGTGCAGAACGCAGGGGTTGGCCTGACTATCATCCGCACCAGGTCATCAACGCCATGCGGCGCAACAATTTGAACTTGTCCGTCCCACAGCCGCGCCGCAATTGCTGTTGCCGTCTCTGGCCAACATCGACACGCGTCTTCGCTGCTCCGATAGGGCGCGTCGCCATTCCGCTCGTGCATTCGGGCCTGATTGCGCACGGACCAGGGAATGTCGGGCCAATCATTGGTGGGTCGTCGCTCGATTGCCAGATCGCTTTCGGGATTCACGTTCCGACGATCCCAATAGACAACGTCGACCTCGCTTTCCGTAGCGAGGCGGACCGGATAATCGTGCAGATAATCCCAGACAGAATTGCGAATGATGCCACCGCCGATCCAGCAATCATCGATGGCGAGCGTTGCGATTGCCCGCAACAGCGCCATTAAGAGAGGTTGCCCGGCCACGAAATTCGTGACGTCCGGAAGCGTCTGCATTGGACAAGCGTAGCAGTTCAAAGGCGATTCGGAGTCCGCCTCGGGTCATTTTCGACGGTTTCGTCGGAGATTGCCGGCTGGCTGACGTCCGCTTCTACCCCGTAAGCGTTCCACCCGGGGACTGCCCGGGAGCATTGCGTTTGGCCGGCCCCCCGCTGTGATTCAGGCCTCCAAACTGGGGGCTCGAATCATGCGCTATGAACTCGCCGATCGCGCGCGCAACCAAGTCGAACGGTTCTTTAACAGGATCAAGCAATGTCGTCGTGTGGCGACGCGCCACGACAGGCTTGCGGGAAACTACCTTACCTGCGTCCAACTCGCATCTATCCGGCTATGGCTGGCCGCCAGTTATGAGTCCGCGCCCTAGCACTACTTTGGCAGAATGTATTTTCGCCGCTGTTTTTCAAGGATTTGCTTTCGGCAATATGGGCACTGCTGGGGCGGCGGCCGAAGGATGAGATCGACGATGGCGTGACGTACGGCGGGCATG
>Ga0207695_10001042_pt1 | contig 48764 bp, 39 predicted proteins | sample KBSC54metaG_FD_184354 | JGI IMG/M metagenome (GOLD analysis project Ga0207695, IMG submission 184354) | Corn rhizosphere microbial communities from Kellogg Biological Station, Michigan, USA - KBS C5-4 metaG (SPAdes) (version 2) | ecosystem: Host-associated > Plants > Roots > Rhizosphere > Soil...
TCGTTCAACCACAGCGGCGCGGGGCAGGCCGACCGATTCCTGATTCCGGCGCTCGTCCGCCGCGTGCACGCGATGCGTGGCTCTGTCCCGGCGGGCGTTCTGGCCATGGGCAACACGTCCACAATCCGCGATTTTCTGCACGTGGACGACGTGGTTGCCGCATACATTGCACTCGCGGAACGCGGCGCTGCCGGCGAAGCCTACAACGTGGCGAGCGGAACCGGCGTCGCGGTCGACGCCGTCGCGCGCCGTGTGCTTGCCCTCATGGAGGTCGACGCGAAATTGGAGGTTGATCCCGCACTCGTCCGTCCGGTCGAGGTGCCCATGCTGATTGGCGACGCGAGGAAGGTGCGCGCGGCCACCGGTTGGGCGCCGCGACGTTCACTCGACTCCATCATTGAAGACGTGATTCGTGCCGCGCCGCTCTGATCTCCACCGGATTCTGCTGATCGGCTCGGGGCCGATCATCATCGGCCAAGCCGCCGAGTTCGACTACTCGGGAACGCAAGCGGCGAAAGCGCTGCGCGAGGACGGGTACGAGGTAATCCTCGTGAACTCGAATCCGGCGACGATCATGACCGACCCCGAGATCGCGGACCGGACCTACATCGAGCCGGTGACACCGGACATCGTCGAGCAGGTCATCGAGCGCGAACGGCCGGACGCGCTGCTGCCGACGATGGGTGGACAGACGGCGCTCAACGTGGCGATGGCGCTGTCGGAGCGCGGGGTGCTCGAGCGGTACAACGTGGAGCTGATCGGGGCCGACGCGCGCGCGATCCAGCTGGCGGAGGACCGCGAACTGTTCGCGAACGCGATGCGGCGCATCGGGCTGAGCGTGGCGCGCGGCGGGATCGCCCGCACGTGGGACGACGCGGAGGCGCTCATCCCGGTGGTCGATTTCCCGGCGATCATCCGGCCGTCGTTCACGTTAGGCGGCACGGGCGGCGGCGTGGCGTTCAATCGCGACGAGTACGAGGAGATCGTGCGCCGCGGGCTCGACCTCTCTCCCGTTAGGCAGGTGCTGATCGAGCGCTCGGTGCTCGGCTGGAAGGAGTTCGAGCTCGAGGTGATGCGCGACCACGCCGACAACGTGGTGATCGTCTGCTCGATCGAAAACCTCGATCCGATGGGCGTGCACACGGGCGACTCGATCACCGTGGCGCCGGCCATGACGCTCACCGATCGCGAGTATCAGACCATGCGCGACGCGGCGGTGGCGGTGATTCGCGAAATCGGGGTCGCCGCGGGCGGCTGCAACATCCAGTTCGCGGTCAATCCCGCCGACGGCGAGATGCTGGTGATCGAGATGAATCCGCGCGTGTCGCGGTCCTCGGCGCTCGCATCCAAGGCGACGGGATTTCCGATCGCGCGCATCGGCACCAAGCTCGCGGTCGGCTACCGGTTGGACGAGATCACGAACGACATCACGAAGACGACGCCGGCGTCGTTCGAGCCGGTGCTCGACTACGTGGTCGTGAAGTGTCCGCGGTTCGCCTTCGAGAAGTTCGCGGCGGCCGATCCCCGCCTCACGACGCAGATGAAGTCGGTGGGCGAGGCGATGGCGATCGGGCGCACGTTCAAGGAGGCGCTGCAGAAGGGACTGCGCGCGCTGGAGACGGGCCGGGCGGGCTGGGTGATCGGCGCCACGCTGCAGGACGACCGGCTGAGCGACGATTCGCTGGACACGCTGCGCGGCGCGCTGCGCCAGCCGACGCCGGAGCGGATTTTCCAGGTGAAGCGGGCGCTCGCCGCCGGCCTAACCGTGGCCGAAGTCGCCGAGCACTCGCGCATCGACCCGTGGTTCCTCAATCAAATGATGGAGCTCATCGAGGCCGAGCGTGATTACGCGGCGCTTCCGTCGGTGGATGCATCGGCCCTGCGCCGGATGAAGCGGCTCGGGTTCTCCGACCGGCAGCTCGCCGCGCTGCGCGGCGAGACCGAGCATGCCGTGCGCGCCCAACGGTGGGCGGCGGGCGTGCGGCCCGTCTACAAAATGGTCGACACCTGTGCCGGCGAGTTCCCATCCGCCACACCCTACCTTTATTCGAGCTACGACGAAGAGAGCGAAGCGCCGCCCACCGGCCGCCGGTCGGTGGTGATTCTGGGCAGCGGGCCCAACCGCATTGGCCAGGGCGTCGAGTTCGACTACTGCTGCGTGCGCGCGGTGATGGCGCTGCGCGAGCGGGGATTCGAGACGATCATGATCAACTCGAATCCGGAGACGGTGTCGACGGATTTCGACACGTCGGACAAGCTGTACTTCGAACCGTTGACGTTCGAGGACGTGCTCGAGATCGTGGATCGCGAACAGCCGGTGGGCGTGATCGTGCAGTTAGGCGGCCAGACGCCGCTCAAGCTCACGCGGGCGCTCGAAGCGGCCGGCGTCGCGATTCTCGGCACGTCACCCGATGCGATCGACATTGCGGAGGACCGGCGCCGCTTCGAGGCCATCGCGCGGGCGACGGGCGTCAACCAGCCGGAGAGCGGCACCGCCACGAGCCTCGGCGAGGCCGTCGCCATCGCCGCCCGCATCGGCTATCCGGTGCTCGTCCGGCCGTCGTACGTGTTAGGCGGACGCGCCATGCAGATCGTGTACGACGAAGCGACGCTGCGCGAATACTTCGACCGCGCCGCCCGCGCGTCCGAGGACCGGCCGGTGCTCATCGACCGGTTCCTCGAGGACGCATACGAAGTCGACGTCGACGCGATCTGCGACGGCGAGCGCGTCGCAATCGGCGGCGTGATGCAGCACATCGAGGATGCGGGCATCCATTCGGGCGACTCGGCGTGCGTGCTGCCGCCGTACATCATCGGCGAGGCCGACCTGGCCGCGATGCGCGAGCACACCGTTGCGTTAGCCAAGGCCCTCGGTGTCGTGGGACTGATCAACGTGCAGTTCGCAATCAAGGATCGCACGGTGTACGTGCTCGAGGTGAACCCGCGCGCCAGTCGCACGATTCCATTCGTGTCGAAGGCCATCGGCGTCCCGCTCGCCTCGCTCGCCGCGCGCGTGATGCTCGGGGAGTCGCTGTCAGCGCTGGGATTCACGGACGAGGTCGTTCCGCCGTACGTGTCGGTGAAGGAAGCCGTATTCCCGTTCAGCAAATTCCGCGAGTCCGACCCGGTACTCGGCCCCGAGATGCGATCGACCGGCGAAGTGATGGGCATCTCCGATTCGTTCGGCAGCGCGTTTGCCAAGGCGCAGCTCGCCGCGGACAACGGGCTGCCGCTCGAGGGTTCGCTGCTGATCACGGTGAACAATTCGGACAAAGCGAACGTCATTCCGATCGCGCGCCGCTTTCAGGAAATGGGATTCCGTCTGCTCGCCACCACCGGCACCGCGAAATTTCTCCGCGCACGCGGCATTCCGGCCGAGCGCGTGTTCAAGGTGCACGAAGGGCGGCCGCACGGGATCGATCTCATCGTCAACCGGCAGGTGCAACTACTGATCAACACGCCGCTCGGAAAACATTCGCAGCGCGACGACTATTCCATGCGTCAGGCCGCCGTCGCGCACCGTGTGGCGTACACGACAACGCTCTCGGCGGCGTCCGCTGCGTGCGATGCGATTCTCTCGTTGCGGTTCCGCCCCCCGCGCGTCCGCTCCCTGCAGGAATGGCACGAGCTCGTGCGCGCTGACGCCGTGACGGCGGATTGACGCCGCGAGCGGGCGTCCACACGTTGTTAGACGTCGTCCGACGATGCGGTGGGCCGCCGCCGGCACGTCTCGACTTCGGCGCGACGCCTGCCAGACCCGCTCCTCGAACCTCCTGTTGAACCGACATGCCAGTCCCATTGCTCGACCTCCGGGCGCAGCACGCGCAGATCAAGGACGAAGTCGTGCGCGCCATGATGCAAGTCGTCGACGACCAGCTGTTCATCCTCGGGCAACCGGTCGAGCGTCTCGAGCGCGCGGTTGCCGCGCTGTCGCACACGAAGCATGCGATCGGATGCGCCAGCGGGACCGACGCGCTGCTGCTGGCCTTGCGCGCACTGGACATCGGTCGCGGCGACGAGGTGATCACGACGCCGTTCACGTTCTTCGCCACGGCCGGCACCATTCACAACGTGGGTGCGACGCCGGTGTTCGTGGACATCGATGCATCGACGTTCAACATCGCGACGCCCGATGCGGCCGCGGCGGTCACCAGCCGGACGAAAGCCGTGGTCCCGGTGGACCTGTTCGGCCAGATGTCGCGCATCGAAGAGCTGGCCGCAGCGATGCCTAACGTACCGCTCATCGAGGACGCGGCGCAGACGATCGGCGCGCGCCGCCGCATCAACGGCACGTGGGTGATGGCCGGCGAGCGGGCGACCATCGGCACGTTCAGCTTCTTCCCGTCCAAGAACCTCGGCGGCTACGGCGATGGCGGAATGATGGTCACGCAGGACGACGAGATCGCGACGCGCCTGCGGCGCTTGCGCGTCCACGGCGGCGCCACGCAGTACTTCCACGACGAAGTCGGCTACAACAGCCGCCTCGATGCGCTGCAAGCGGCGGTGCTCGAGGCGAAGCTCCCGCACCTGGCGGACTGGAGCAGCAAGCGGCGCGAGCACGCGGCATACTATGATCGCGCGTTCGCCGATGTTCCGGAGATCCGCACGCCGACCATCGACGCGGGCAACGAGTCGATCTACAACCAGTACACGGTGCGAGCGGATCGGCGCGACGGGCTGCAGGCCTATCTCAAGGGCAAGGGCATCGGATCGGCGATTTACTACCCGCTGCCGCTCCATCTGCAGCCGTGCTTCACGTACCTCGGCTATCGAGAAGGATCGTGTCCCGAGTCGGAGCGCGCGGCGCGCGAGGTGCTCTCGCTGCCGGTGTATCCCGAGCTCGCGCGGTCCCAGCAGGACGAAGTGATCGGAGCCGTTCGCGCCTTCTATGGCCACTGATCCGGTGGTCGCCCAACGCGCGCCGGCAACGGAGCGCGTGCTGGGGTGGTTGGCGTCGAAGGCGCTCCGCTACCGGCGCCTGATGGTGGTGACGACGCATCTCGTGCTGGTGGTGGCCAGCTACTGGCTCGCGTTCGTGCTGCGCTTCGACCGGATGATTCCGCGGGCGTACTGGTCGTTGTTCGTGACGACGCTCTGGCCGCTGCTCATCTTCCGGTTAGGCTCGTTCGCCTTTTTCCGGCTCTACAGCGGGTGGTGGCGATACGTCGGCATGCGCGACATGGTGGCGCTCGTCAAGGCGATCGCCATCAGCAGCGCGCTGTTCACGGCGTTGCTGGTGTTCACGGGGCAGGCGTATCAGTATCCGCGCTCGGTGATCGTCATCGACGCGGTGCTGACGCTCTTCTTCATTGGCGGTGTGCGGTTCGCGCTGCGCGCGTTGCGCGAGAACCGGCGTCCGGCCACCGGCGGTCCGCGGCTGCGCCGCGTGGTGATCATCGGCGCGGGCGATGCCGGCGAGCTGCTGCTCCGCGAGATGCACAACAATCGCGGACTCGGCTACGTGCCCGTCGGCTTCGTGGACGACGACATCCGCAAGACCGGATTTCACATCCACGGCGTGCCGGTGCTCGGCACCACCGAGTCGTTAGGCCGGCTGCTGGAGACCAACGCGGCCGACGAGCTGATCATCGCGATCCCGTCGGCGACGCGGGAGCAGATTCAGGCGATCGTGAATCGCTGTTTGGCCACGCGGCTGCCGTTCAAGATTCTGCCGGCGATCGCCGCGCTGTCGGGCCGCGTGCAGATGAGCCAGGTGCGGCCGGTGCGGGTGGAAGACCTGTTGGGCCGGGATCCGGTGGACCTCGATTCGGCGGTCGTGCGCGGCGCCATCGCCGGACGGCGGGTGCTGATCACGGGCGCCGGCGGGTCGATCGGCGCCGAGCTGGCGCGGCAGATCGCGACGTTCGATCCGGCGTCGCTCACGTTGATCGAGCGGTCGGAGAACGCGCTGTTCCTCATCGAGCAGGAGCTCCACCGCAAGCATCCGCAGCTCGACGTGCGCCCGGCCATCTGCGACATCTGCGAGAGCTCCGATGTGACGCGGCTGTTCCGTGAGGCGCGTCCGGAGATCGTGTATCACGCCGCGGCGTTCAAGCACGTCCCGATGATGGAAGCGCACGTCTGCCATGCGGTGCAGAACAACGTCTTCGGCACGCGCAACATTGTCGAGGCGGCCGCGCAGTACGGGGCGACGTTCGTGCTGATCTCGACGGACAAGGCCGTGAGCCCGACGAAAATCATGGGCGCCACGAAGCGACTCGCCGAGCAGCTGGTGCTGTCGCTGGCCGATTCACGCGCCCATCATTTTGTGGCGGTCCGGTTCGGCAACGTGTTAGGCAGCAACGGCAGCGTCGTACCGCTGTTCAGCGAGCAGATCGCCGATGGCGGACCGGTGACGGTGACGCATCCGGAAGCGACGCGCTACTTCATGACCATCCCCGAGGCGGTGCAGCTGGTGTTGCAGGCGTCGGCGCTGGATGAAGCGCGCGACCGGATCGTGATGCTCGAGATGGGCCATCCGATCAAGATCGTCGACCTGGCGCGCAACCTCATCCGGCTTTCGGGACTGGAACCGGATGCGGACATCCCGATCGTGTACACGGGGCTCCGGCCGGGCGAGAAGCTGCACGAGCAGCTGACGTCGGAAACCGAAGAGACGATGCCCACACGCTTCGAGAAAATCCGGATCGTGAAGACGGGCGCCTCGCGGTCGCTCGACCATCAGTTAGGCCATCTCTGGGATCTCGTCGTCGCCCGCGACGAGCGGGGCATCGTGCGCAAGCTGCAGGAGCTGGTGCCGGAGTTTTCACCGCAGGCGGCGCTGATCGCGCGGCTGCGCGAGCGGTCGTCGTCGCCGTCCGAGCCACGTCAATTCACCAAAGGAGCCTGACGATTCGCTCCGCGTTCGTCGTTGCCGCCGGCGCGCTGCTCCTCGCCGCCGGAAGCGCGCGTGTGGCCGCCGCGCAGCATCCGTTAGTCACGCTGCCCCTCGATGATCCCGCGTACGCCCAGCTCGACGGCCTGGTGGAGTTGGGCTGCGGCGCCGCGCGCGTATCCGCGTTCCGGCCGTTCATGGTGAAGGATGTGCGCGGCGCCCTGCGCACGGCCAAGGCCGAACCACGGTGTGCAGGCCGGGTGCTCGACGCGCTCACCTCGCGGTTCCTCGCCGACAGCGTCGCGACCGACTCGGCCGCCGCGGCGTCGTCGAACCGCGTGCGCTTCGGCGCGCTCGCATCGCTCCAGGCGACGGGCCTGGACAACGGCGAGATGTACCCGCTGTGGGACAACGTTCGCCCAACGGGACAGGGCACGCCGCCGGCCGTCGGGACGGCGCGGCTGCGCCTCTCGTTCGATGGCGGCCCGAACGTGGTCCTGGTGAGCGAGGCGTACGGCGAGACCGACAGCCGCAACGATCCGACGGTGCGCGCCAATCAATTCCGGCACACGTCCGGCGTCATCGATTTCAGCGAAGCCTATGCATCGGGCAAGTTGGGCCCGATCGTGCTCTCCGTTGGGCGCGGCCGCGAAGCGTGGATCGGCGATGGCACGGAGTCGCTCGTGCTCTCGGCGAACGGCCCGGCGTTGGACAAGATCACGCTCACGGCGCAGTGGTCGAAATTCGAGTTCAAGGCCCTCGTGGCCGAGCTCAACGACGTGGTGCTGTCGCCGGCCACCGACAGTCTGCCGGACAGCGTCGGGACGCAGCGGTACCATCGCATGATGGTGGCGCACGCGCTCACGTGGCGGCCGTCGCACAAGGTCGAGCTGACGCTCGGCGAGACGGCGCTCATTCCGCGCCAGGGCGGCGGGATCGCGCTCAACTTCGTGAATCCGTTGATGGTATTTCAGGTCACGCAGAACGACAAATCCGGCGACGTCAGCCAGGCCGGCGACGTGAACCTGACGGCGTTCGGATCGGTGCGCGCCAATCTCGACCGGTTCTCGCTGCAGGGCGATCTGCTCATCGACGACATTCAGATCGATGCGCAGGATCGGAAGAACTTTCCCGACCTGTTCGCCTGGAACGTGCGCGCGACCTACGCGTTGTCGCTGCCCGTGCCGGCGAATCTGGGGCTGCAATACCGGCGCGTGAGCGCGTTCACGTACCTCGAGTCGTTCTACACTGCGACGTGGCAGCAATACGATCAGCCGGTGGGGTCCGAGTTAGGCCCGGATGCCGACATGGCGCGGGCGTTCGCGGACGTGTGGCCCACAGGGAAGTTTCATGTGTCCGCCGGCATCTCCAAGTGGCGCCGCGGCGACCAGCGCATCAGCCAGCGCCCGCCGCCGGCCCGCTTCGGCCATGCCGGCGCGCCGTTTCCGTTTGCGAGCGGCGACACGCCCGACGTGCAGAGCGCGTGGATGGGCGACGCGAGCGTGCAGTGGCTCGACCCCATCGTGCCGCTCACACTGGTGGTGCAGGGCGCGCGCGTGACCAACGTGAACAACGTCGCGACGCCGGCCGGGACGTACGGGCGCGTGCAACTCATGGCGACGTACCGCTTCCGCTATCCCTGAGTCGGCGATGAAACCGCATCGCCGAGCGAGCGGGGAGGGGACGATCGGCGTGCCGTGGTATCTGTCGGCGGCCCTGCTGGCATCGCTGTGCGTGATCGTCGGCGTGATGTGGGACATCTCGTGGCACAGCACGATTGGCCGCGACACGTTCTGGACGCCGGCGCACATGGCGATCTACGCCGGCGGCCTCATCGCCGGGCTGTCGTGCGGCTGGCTGGTGCTCGCGACCACGTTTGGCGGCGCCGCGTCCCGCGGCGACACGGTGCGCTTCTGGCGCGTGTTCCATGCTCCGTTAGGCGCCTGGGTGTGCATCTGGGGCACGTTCGCGATGCTCACCTCGGCGCCGTTCGACAACTGGTGGCACAACGCCTACGGGCTCGACGTCCAGATCCTGAGTCCGCCGCACACGGTTCTCGCGTTGGGCATCGCCGCCATCCAGTTGGGCGCACTGCTCATGACGCTCGCGCTGCAGAACCGCGCCGGCGCCGCGGCGACGCAGCGGTATCGCGTGCTGTACGCGGCCGCCGCGGGGCTGTTGTTCCTGAACGCGACGATCATGACCACCGAGTACCATCGGCGCGTCCTCATGCACACGCCGCAGTTCTACGTGGTGGCGTGTCTCGTGTTCCCGTTCTACCTGGTCACACTCGCCCGCGCGTCGCGGCTGCGATGGCCGACCACGTCCATTGCCGCCGTCTACACCGTCGTCATGCTCGCGATGGTCTGGCTCCTGCCGCTGTTCCCGGCCACGCCCCGGTTAGGCCCGATCTATCAGACCGTGACGCACATGGTGCCGCCGGATTTTCCGCTGCTGCTGCTCGCGCCGGCCTTCGTGCTCGATCTGATCTTCCAGCGCGCGCCGGACACGCTGCGCGGCTGGCGTCTCGCGGCGCTGCTCGGCGCCGTGTTCTTCGCCGTGTTCTTTGCCGCGCAGTGGTCATTCGGCTCGTTCTATAACTCGCCGGCGTCGGAGAACTGGGTCTTCGCCTCCACCAACTATTATTACGCGCTGCCCAAGACGTCGTACGCCTACCGGCACATCTTCCCGCCGGTGCGGCCGGCCAAGCTGGCCGGCGGATTGGCGCTCGCCGCCGGTCTCGCGGTACTGTCGTCGCGGCTCGGTCTGGCCTGCGGCGACTGGCTGCGCCGGGTGAAGCGGTGAGCCGCCCGCCGCTGCCTAACGGACTGGCGGCGCTGGCGGCGCTCGCCGTGCTGGTCATCGCCGGGGTCGGGCACGTCGGCAGTCCGGACGTCTACTTTCGCGGCGCGGCGGGGCCCTACGATGTCGGCGTGGTCATCCGCCCGCCCGGTGTGGTGCCCGGTCAGCTCGATGTAGTAGTCCAGGTGTCCAACGAACCCGCCGCGCAGGTGACGGTGCAGCCGGTGTTGTGGGAGACAGGCGCCGATGGCGCACCGCCGCCAGACCTCGCAGCGCCGGTGCCGGGCGAAGCCGGGGCCTTCGCCACCCGGCTCTGGCTCATGACATCCGGCTCCTACTCGATTCGGGTCGTTGTCAGCGGCACGCGGGGCACGGGGACCGTCGACGTGCCGGTCGTCTCGGCGGCCACGCGGGAGCTGCCGATGTCGCCAGCGTTAGGCGCGCTGCTCCTCGCGCTCGGCGCCTTTCTCGTCTTCGGCTTGCTCTCCATCATCGGCGCCGGCGCTCGAGAAGCGACGCTCGACCCCGGCGTCCCGGTCGACGCGCCCCGCCGGCGACGCGCGCGCGTTGCGGTGTGCTCCGCGGCCGCGATCTTCGCGCTCGCGCTCCTGGGCGGCAACGCATGGTGGAACCACTCGGCCCGAGCGTATCGGCGCATCATTTACAAGCCGCTCGCGAGCCGCGTATCGCTCGCCGACTCCGGACGCGTCCTTCAATTCGTGATTACGGACAGCAGATGGAGGCAGCACGAAGAGACACCGCTCGTTCGCGATCACGGAAAGCTCGTCCACTTCTTTCTGATTCGTGCGCCGGGCATGGATGCATTTGCGCACCTGCATCCGGTGACGAGCGACTCCAACGATTTTCGCGTCGCGCTGCCGCCATTGCCTGCCGGGACATACCATACCTACGCCGACATCGTGCACCGGAGCGGCTACGCCGAGACGCTCGTCGACACCCTCGTCATCGGCGGGCAAGGCTCGCCCGCATTCTCCCCAACCGACTCCGACGATTCCTGGATCGTGAGCGGTGCGTTGACGGCGGCGTCGGATACCAGACGCGCTACGCTGGCCGATGGATCGATCATGAGCTGGGACCGTGGCGATACCTCGCTGGTCGCGAACGTGATCGCCCCGCTGCACTTCACCGTCACGGCGCCAGACACTCGACCCGCGGTCCTGCAGCCCTACATGGGCATGTCCGCCCACGCGATGATCGCGCGCGATGATGGCAGCGTGTTCGTCCACCTGCATCCCATGGGCACGATTGCGATGGCGGCGCAATCGATTTTCAGTCGCGGCGGGGACAGCACCCGGGACGCACCTCTGCCTATGCCGATGACAAGCGCAACGCTGCCCGATACCGTGAGCTTCCCGTACGCGTTCCCGAAAGCCGGTCATTATCGGATCTGGGTGCAGGTGCGGCGCGCAGGGCGCGTGCTAACCGGAAGCTTCGACGCCCGCGTGCGATAGCTGCAGCCTCCCGACCGGTCTCTTTCGCGACCGAACGCTCCTGTCGCGTCCGGCGCTCTCTGCGTTTTGCTCGGCTTTCGCATTGCCCGACTCCCTGACCCCCGATAAGTTCAAGGGCTGGCAGCATATCGGCCAACAACCGAACCCAACAATATTTACATCGTGCGGATCACAGTCGTCGGGACGGGCTATGTCGGTCTCGTCGTAGGCGCATGTCTGGCGGAGACGGGTGGGGACGTCACCTGCGCCGACATCGACGAGCGAAAAATCAAAGGACTGAAGGACAACATCCTCCCGATCTACGAGCCTGGTCTCGAAGATCTGGTCGAGCGCAATCAAAGCCAGAAACGGCTCTCCTTCACCACGGACGTCGGCGGCGCCGTCAAAAACGCCGAGGTCGTGTTCATCGCCGTCGGCACGCCGCCGGATGAGGACGGGTCAGCCGACCTCAGACACGTCCTGAGCGTGGCCGACGTGATCGGCCGCAACATGGCGCGCGAGATGGTGGTCGTCACCAAGTCCACTGTGCCAGTGGGCACGGCAGACAAGGTCGCCAACGCCATCGCCAAGCACGCGAAGTTCCCGTTCCACATGTGCAGCAATCCGGAATTCTTGAAGGAGGGCGCCGCGGTCGAGGATTTCATGCGGCCCGATCGCGTGGTCCTTGGCGTGGACAGCGACTACTCGCGATCGGTGATGGCCGAGCTCTATGCGCCGTTTGTTCGAACCGGAAAACCGATTCTGTTCATGGACATTCCGTCCGCCGAGCTCACGAAGTACGCGGCCAACGGCATGCTGGCCACGCGCATTTCGTTCATGAACGAGATCGCGAATCTGTGCGAGAAGGTCGGCGCGAACGTGGACAACGTGCGAAAGGGGATCGGCAGCGATGTGCGCATCGGACCGTCGTTTCTGTTCCCCGGGCCGGGCTACGGCGGCTCGTGCTTTCCCAAGGATGTGAAAGCGCTGCTGCGCACGGCCAAGGAACGCAGCGCATCGGTCGCGGTGTTGAATGCCGTCGAAGAAGCGAACGAGCGGCAGAAGCACCGGTTGTTCGAGAAGCTGTCGTCGGTGATTCCGGATGGGTTGCGCGGCCGCAAGATCGCGGTGTGGGGGCTCGCGTTCAAACCGCAGACCGACGACATGCGCGAATCGCCCGCGTTGACGCTCATCGAATCGCTGCTCGAGGCCGGCGCCAGCGTGGTGGCGCACGACCCGGTGGCGATGCCCGAGGCGCGGCGCCGGTTAGGCGACCGCATCTCGTACGCCGAATCCAACTACGACGCGCTCGATGGCGCGGACGCGCTCGTCGTGGTCACCGACTGGAATCAGTTCCGCCATCCGGACTTCGAGCGCATCAGGGCCTCCCTCGCGCGTCCGATCGTCATCGACGGACGAAACCTCTATCACCCGGAGAAAATGGCGGCGTTAGGCTTCACGTACCGGTCGATCGGCCGCGGTCGCGAATGAGGGTGCTCATCACCGGAGCCGCGGGGTTTCTGGGCTCCCACCTGTGCGACCGCTTTCTCGCCGACGGCCATCAAGTGGTCGGCCTCGACAACTTCATCACCGGCCACGCCGACAACATCGCGCACCTCGTCGGCCAACCGGGGTTCGAGTTCGTCCGCCACAACATCTCGACGTACACGTATGTCGCCGGCCCGCTGGACGGCGTGCTCCACTTCGCGTCGCCCGCCAGCCCCATCGACTACCTCGAGCACCCGATTCCGACGCTCAAGGTCGGTGCGTTAGGCACCCACAACGCGCTCGGCCTCGCGCTGGCCAAGCGATCGCGTTTTTTCCTGGCGTCGACCTCCGAGGTGTACGGCGATCCGATGGTGCACCCGCAGCCCGAATCGTATTGGGGCAACGTCAATCCCGTCGGACCGCGCGGCGTGTACGACGAAGCGAAGCGCTTTGCCGAAGCCATGACGATGGCCTATCACCGGTATCACGGCCTCGACACGCGCATCGTCCGCATCTTCAACACATACGGCCCGCGCATGCGGCCGCGCGACGGGCGCGTCGTGTCCAATTTCATCGTGCAGGCGCTGGCCGGCGAACCGATCACGCTGTACGGCGACGGCAAGCAAACCCGCAGCTTCTGCTACGTGTCGGATGAAGTGGAAGGCATCTACCGGCTCTTCATGAAGGGCGACAGCGATCCGATGAACATCGGCAACCCGGTCGAGTACACCGTACGCCAGTTAGCCGAGGTGGTCCTCGAGCTCACGGGAGCGAAGGTGCCGATCGAGGCGCGGCCGCTGCCGGTGGACGATCCCAAAGTGCGCCAGCCCGACATCAGTCGCGCGCGATCGATGCTGGGCTGGGAGCCAGCGGTGCCGCTTCGGGAGGGCGTCGCCCGCACCATTGAGTACTTCCGCTCGCTTGGCACCGAGCGGGTGGGCGCGCGTGGCTGAGCGCGTGCTGGTCACCGGCGCGGCAGGATTCATCGGCTCGCACCTGGTCGATGCGCTGCTGGCGCGCGGCGATCGCGTGTTAGGCGTCGACAATTTCGACGACTTTTACGACCCGGCCATCAAGCGCGCGAACATCGCCGCAGCCCGCTGCTCCTCGGCGTTCACCATGGCCGAGGCGGATGTGCGCGACCCCGCGGCGCTCGGCGCTGCGATGGACACGATCGAGCCCGACGTGGTCGTGCACATGGCGGCGCGCGCCGGCGTCCGCCCATCGATTGCCGCCCCCGCGCTGTATGCCGACGTCAACGTTCGCGGAACCGCCGCGTTGCTCGATGCCGCGCGTGCGCGCGGCATCTCGCGCGCCGTCGTCGCATCGAGCTCGTCCGTCTACGGGAATGCGAGCCGCGTCCCGTTCTCGGAGGACGATGCCGCGATCTCGCCGGTCAGTCCGTACGCCGCCACCAAACGCGCCGCCGAGCTGCTCTGTGAAACCTTCGCCGGACTCGAGCCGCGCCTTCGCATCGTGTCGCTGCGATTCTTCACGGTGTACGGACCGAGGCAGCGGCCCGATCTGGCGATCCACAAATTCGCGGCGCTCATCTCGAGCGGTCGTCCCATTCCGGTGTACGGTGACGGGTCGTCGTCGCGCGACTACACCTACGTGACCGATACGGTGCAGGGGGTACTCGGCGCGATCGAGCGAACGCGCGATCCCGAGGTGCGGCACGAGGTCTATAATCTGGGCGAGTCGCAGACCACGACGCTCAGCGAGCTGATTGCCTTGCTCGAGGATGCGCTTGGTCGGAAGGCCATGATCGACAGGTTGCCGCCACAAGCGGGCGACGTGTCCTGCACGTTCGCCGATATTTCGCGCGCACGCGACACCCTGGGCTACGCGCCGGCGGTGCCGATCCGCGATGGCATTCCTCGTTTTGTCGCATGGTTTCGCGACACAGCGGGCCGCGGCGCTGCTGCGCTCCGGTGAACCGTCTCCTCGAATCCGGGTATGACACCGCCGTCATGTTTGTGAACGCGCTACGACGCACGCTCCCATTGGTCGCTCTCGCCGGCCTCGCTGCTTGTCACCGGCATCCGTTCATTCCGGCAAGCTTTCCCTCGAAGGAGGCGCTGTTCCAAGCGTCTCTGCAGCAGCTCAAGCTGCATCACTGGGGCAACGCGGAAAACGGATTCGAGAAGCTGACCACGGATCTGCCCGCGCGCGATCCGCTACTGCCCGCAGCCTTCTACTATCTTGGCGAGGCGCACACCGGGCAGAAGGAGTACATCCTGGCGGCGCAGGCGTATTCCCGCGTGCCGGAGAGCTTCCCGGAAGACACGCTCGCGGGACCGGCGACGTTCAAGACCGGCATCTCGTACGCGAAGTTGTGGCGCAAGCCATCCCTGGACCCGGACTACGGACAGACGGCCATCACGACGCTGCAGAGCTTCATCGCGGCGTACCCGGATTCGCCGCTCAAGCCGCGGGCGCAGAAGGAGATCGACCGCCTAACGGAGTGGCTGGCGATCAAGAACTACGACACCGGCATGTTCTATTATCGGCGGAAGGCGTACGATCCGGCGATCATCTACTTCAACGATGTCGAGCGCTTGTATCCGACGACGCAGCACGCGAAGCTGGCGCTCATCCAGCTGGTCAAATCGTACAAGCAGATCAAGTATCCGGAAGAAGTCGCGCAGACGTGTGCCACGCTCTACCAGAAATATCCGCGCGACCCGGATGTAAAGACGACGTGCGGACCACCGCCGCATCCGGCGACGGTCGCGCCGAAGCCCTGACCACGGTGCGACTGGGGCTCTTCGGCGGGACGTTCGATCCGCCCCACGTTGGGCATCTCCTTGCCGCGAGCGACGCGTACGACGCGCTGCACCTGACCCGGGTCGTGTTCATTCCGGCAGCGAGCCAGCCGCTCAAGCAGGGCGTGGTGGCGGCATCGCCGTCCGAGCGACTGGCCATGCTGCGGCTCCTCGTGGGAGAGGACGCGCGATTCGAGGTCGATCCGATCGAAATCGACCGGGGCGGGTTATCTTACACGGTTGACACGTTGGAGGCGTATGCAACCCGGTACCCGGCGGTCGAGCGCATCCTGCTGATCGGCGAGGATCTCGCGGAGCAGATCGCCACATGGCATCGGTCGGAGCGCATTGCCGATCTGGCGCGGGTCATCGCGCTCTCGCGCGGGAGAGACGCCGTGGCGTCCGATACGCGCGGCTCTGGATCGGCACTGCCGGTAGAGCGAGTGGCGACGCGTCGCGTGGATGTGTCATCGAGCGAGATTCGCGCGCGCGTCCGCGCGGGACTGTCGCTTCGCGGGTTCGTGACTGAAGCAGTCGCCGACTACATTCGGGCGGCGGCGCTGTACCGATAGAGGAATGTCCCCATGTTGAAGCCATTGCTCACCGCGGTCTTCGGCACGCGCCACGAGCGCGAGATGAAGCGCGTTCAGCCGATCGTGTCCGAGATCAACGAGCAGTACGAGCGCCTGCAGAAGGTCTCGGACGAAGAGCTGCGCGCCCAGACCGGCAAGCTGCGCGCCATGATCCGCGAGCGCACCTCCGAGCTCGAGGTCAAGGTGGCCGAGCTCAAGGAGCGCAAGAAGCTGACGGCGGATGCGGAGGAGCGCACGCAGATCGACGATGAGCTGAACGGCCCCGACGGCCGCGGCGGCGTCGAGGGCGAGCTCCACGAGGCGCTCAGCGAGGTGCTGGACGAGATCCTGCCCGAGGCGTTCGCCACGGTGCGCGAGGCCGCGCGCCGTCTGTTAGGCACCACCGTGAAGGTGACCGGCCACGACATGACGTGGGACATGGTGCACTACGACGTCCAGCTCATCGGCGGCGTCGAGCTGCACCTCGGCAAGATCGCGGAGATGGCGACCGGTGAAGGCAAGACGCTGGTGGCGACGCTGCCGCTCTATCTCAATGCGCTCGCCGGCCGCGGCTCGCACCTCGTGACCGTCAACTCGTACCTGGCGCGCCGCGACTCCCAGTGGATGGGCCATCTCTACACGTACCTCGGCATGACGGTCGGGTGCATCGACGACACGGAGCCCAACACGCCCGAACGCCGCGCCGCGTACCTGTGCGACATCACGTACGGCACGAACAACGAGTTCGGCTTCGACTACCTGCGCGACAACATGGTGCACTCGGTGGACCAGCGCGTGCAGCCGCCGCACTGGTACGCCATCGTCGACGAAGTGGACTCGGTGCTCATCGACGAAGCACGCACGCCGCTCATCATTTCGGGTCCCGTCGGCAACGAGAGCGACGCCGCGTACTTCGAGCACAACGCAGCGGTCGCCCGGCTGGTGCGCGCACAGACGGAAGACGCGAACCGGCTGGTCGGCGAAGCCGAAGAGGCCCTCGAGTCCGGCGACCGGCAGACGGCCGGCATGCGCCTGTATCAGGCCCAGTTAGGCGCGCCCAAGAACAAGCGCCTGCTCAAGCTGCTCGCCGAGGGCGCCGGGAACAAGCAGCTCGTGCAGAAGATGGAGCTGGATCACATTGCCGACAAACGGCAGTCGGCCAGCCGCCAGCAGTTCGGCGACATCGAAGAGCGTCTCCTCTACGTGCTGGATGAGAAGAACCACACCGTGCACCTCACCGATCGCGGCGTGGACTTCCTCTCGCCCAACGATCACGACGCATTCGTGCTGCCCGACATCTCGGAAGCGGTGAGTCGCATCGATCACGATCCGGACCTGTCGCCGCAGGAGAAGCTCGAGGCCCGCGCGAATCTCGACCGCGAGTACGCGATCAAGAGCGAGAAGCTGAACATCATTCATCAGCTGTTGCGCGCGCACGCGTTGTACGAGAAGGACGTCAACTACGTGGTGCAGGACGGCCAGGTGTTGATCGTGGACGAGTTCACGGGCCGCACGATGCCGGGCCGTCGGTGGTCGGAGGGCTTGCACCAGGCGGTGGAGGCCAAGGAAGGCGTGCAGGTGAAGGGCGAGACGCAGACGCTCGCCACGATCACCATCCAGAACTACTTCCGCATGTACGAGAAGTTGGCGGGCATGACCGGTACCGCGGAAACCGAGGAGACGGAATTCCACGAGATCTACAAGTTAGGCGTGTCGGTGATTCCGACGAACAAGCCGGTGGTTCGCGATGACCGTCACGATCTCATCTACAAGACGCGGCGCGAGAAGTACAACGCGATCATGCAGGAGACGGAGCGGCTGCACGGACTCGGCATCCCGGTGCTGATCGGGACGGTGAACGTCGATGTGTCGGAGACGCTGTCGCGCATGTTCCAGCGCGCGGGCCTCAAGCACAACGTCCTCAACGCAAAGTATCACCAGCGCGAGGCGGAGATCATCGCCGGCGCCGGCCAGCCCGGCGCGATCACCATTGCCACGAACATGGCCGGCCGCGGCACCGACATCAAACTCGGCCCCGGGGTCACGGAATCGCATGACTCGACGGTGAAGGATGCCGATGGCAAGGACGTCGAGATCGTGGAGCCGGGCGGCCTGCACATCATCGGATCCGAGCGCCACGAGTCGCGGCGCATCGACCGGCAGCTGCGCGGCCGCGCCGGCCGCCAGGGCGATCCGGGCGCCTCCCAGTTCTTCCTCTCGCTCGAAGACGACCTGATGCGGTTGTTCGGCTCCGAGCGCATCGCGAAGCTGATGGACCGGTTAGGCGCGCAGGAAGGCGAGGTGCTCTCGCATTCGCTGATCACGCGGTCGATCGAGCAGGCGCAGAAGCGCGTCGAGATGAATCACTTCCAGTCGCGCAAACGCCTGCTCGATTTCGACGATGTGATGAACCAGCAGCGCGAAGTGATTTACGCGCTGCGGTCGTTCGCCATGGAGGGCGGGGAAGAGCTCAAGGGCGAAGCGCTCAAGATGATCGACCGCGCGCTGGACCATCGGGTCGAGACCGCGCTGGCGACGGTGGAGAATCCCGAGGAGTGGGACTTCCAGCTGCTGCGGCAGGATCTCCTCATGCACTATCTCCTCATCGTCCCGCAGTTCGAGGAGGGCGCGGAGGGCAGGCCCGAGACGATTCCCGATGCCCAACAATCGGCGCGCGACGCGGGCCACGCGGCGTTCGACGCGAAGTTCAAGAGCCTGAACGAATTCGGCATGCAGCTGCTGTCGATCGTGATGCTCAACGTGCTCGACGAGAAGTGGAAGGACCATCTGTACGATCTGGACCAGCTGCGCGCGGCCATCCAGTACCGCGGCTGGGGGCAGACGGATCCGCTCATCGAGTACAAGAAGGAAGCGTACACGATGTTCGTCGATTTGATGAACGACGTGTACAACACGTTCACCGAGCGGTTCCTCCGCGCGCAGCTGGTGTTCTCGCCGCCGGAACCCGCGCCGCCGCAGCCGCCGCGGCCTAACGGAGGCGGGCCGCAGGGCGGATCGGCGCCCCCGGCGCGGCGGTACAATGCGTTAGGCATCCTCGAGGATGTGCCGGCCGAGGAGCCGGAGCCGGCGCAGAAAGCCGACGGCGCGGCGCCGGCCCCGGCTGCCGAACCCGCATCCGCCCAGCCGCCGCGCAAAGCGCCCACCATCGTCGGCGCCGGCCGCACGCGCACGTTGGGCGACAACAGCAAGCCAGCCAGCGTCGACTGGTCCAAGGTGCGGCGCAACGACCCCTGTCCGTGCGGATCAGGCCTGAAGTACAAGAAGTGCCACGGGGCCAACGTGTAAGGCGGACACGGCGCGGACAGCGACGGACGACACAGACCTTGAGGACTCGTGTGTCCGCGCGCTGTCCGCTTACGTCCGCGCTTTGTCCGCCCTTCTGCAAGCGTTCGGTCCGCTTCGCGAGGTTCCGGTGCGGGCTCGACCACCCAGACCGCCCACCTTCTGCGCCCTCAACCCGCGGCGCGGAGGTCGTGCATGTTGGAGCAGCCTGGCCGGGAATCTGCCAAAACGTTAAGTATTAAAGAGCTGCCACGCACCGAACGGCCGCGTGAGCGGCTCAAGCAGCACGGTGCAGGTGCGCTCAGTGTAAGCGAACTGCTCGCCATCGTGCTCGGCTCGGGCGCCGGCGGGCGATCGACGCTGGCACTCGCGCAGGATATTCTGACACAGGTAGGCGGCTCGCTCCGACGCATCGCAGCGCAGCCCGTCGCGACGCTCACGGCTGGCCGCGGCATGGGACCTGCGCGCGCCATTGCGATACACGCTGCGCTGGAGTTGGGTCGCCGCATGGCGGACGAGGAGCGCGAAGAAGGCGCTCCGATGCGCTCGCCACGAGACGTGTTCGGCGCATTCGCCGGCCGACTCCAGGATCTGCCTGTCGAAGAATTCCACGTGGCCGTGCTCGATGCGCAACACCGCATGGAGCGGGACATTACGGTGACACGCGGGATTTTGAACTCGTCGCTCGTACATCCGCGCGAAGTCTTTCGAGAAGCCATCGCCGAACGCGCGGCGGCCATCATTCTGGTGCACAACCACCCGAGCGGCGATCCGTCGCCCTCGGTCGATGACCGGGTAGTCACGGAGCAACTCGTGTCGGCGGGACGTTTGTTAGACATACCGGTTCACGACCACGTCATCATCGGTCGCGGACGCTACGTCAGTTTCGCGGAGACAGGTTTGCTGTGACTGCAACCGCACTCAAGTCCGTCATTCCCGGCTGGGATCTCGCCGACGATCCGGCGCTCGATCGGCTCGATACCGAGCTGCTCACGCGCGCCTATCAGTTCGGCCGCCGCGCACACGAGGGACAGAAGCGCTCGTCTGGCGATGACTACGTCTCGCATTGCGTTGCCGTCGCCAAGATTCTCGCCGAGCTGCACCTCGATTCGATCACAGTCGCGAGCGGGCTGATTCACGATGTCGTCGAGGACACCTCGGTCACCGTCGACGACATCGAGCGCGAATTCGGCGTCGAGATGGCGCAGATCGTCGACGGCGTCACCAAGATCGGCAACATCTCGTTCCGCTCCACGCAGGAGCGGCAGGTCGAGAACTACCGCAAGCTGCTGCTCTCGATCGCCAAGGACGTCCGTGTCATCCTCATCAAGCTCGCGGATCGCCTGCACAACATGCGCACGCTGGACTATCTCCCCGAGGAGAAGCGTCGCCGCATCGCGCAGGAGACGATGGACCTGTACGCGCCGATGGCGCACCGTTTCGGTATGGCGCGGGTACGCTGGGAGCTCGAGGACCTGTCGTTCAAGCATCTCGAGTCGATCGAGTACAAAAAGTTGGCGAAGCTGGTGGCGCAGAAGCGCGGCGAGCGCGAAAAACTCATCGCGCAATTCGCCGAGCCGCTCGAGCGCGAGCTCAAGCGCGCGGGCATCGCGTCGGTCGACGTCGTTGGGCGGCCGAAGCACCTGTGGTCGATCTACAAGAAAATGAAGCAGCGCGAGAAGCCGTACGAGGAGATCTACGACCTCATGGCGGTGCGGGTGCTCGTCGACAGCGTGCCCGACTGCTATCACGCGTTAGGCATCATCCACGAAGCGTGGACGCCGCTGCAGGAGCGGATCAAGGACTACATCGCGCAGCCCAAGTCCAACGGCTACCAGTCGCTGCACACCACGGTGTTCGGACCGGGCCGCCAGTTGTACGAGGTGCAGATCCGTACGCGGGAGATGCACCAGACGGCCGAATACGGTATCGCCGCGCACTGGGTGTACAAGGAGAGCGCCGAAGGGCCGCGCCGCACGGACAAATTCGACGAGCGCCTCGCGTGGTTCCGCCAGATTCTCGAAGCGCAGCTCGACGCCAAGACGCCCGACGAATTTCTCGAGCTGCTCAAGCTCGACCTGTACCAGGATGAGATCTTTGTCTTCACGCCGACGGGCGACGTGATCCAGCTGCCGAAGAACGCGACGCCGCTCGACTTCGCCTTCGCGGTGCACACGGAGGTCGGGCTGCACTGCCAGGGTGCGCGCGTCAACGGCCGCATCGCCCCGCTGTCGCGGCAGCTGCGCAACTCGGACACGGTCGAGATTCTCACCGCGCCGAGTGCGCGGCCGAGCCGCGACTGGCTGTCGCACGTGAGGACGGGACGCGCGCGCCACAAGATCCGGCAGTGGATCAAGCAGGAAGAGCAGAACACCTCGGCGAAGGTGGGACGCGAGATGCTGGACCGGGAAGTGCGCCGGCGCCACCTCACCCGTCCCGACGACGATGCGCTGAGCCGCGCCGCCAAGTCGCTTGGCCTAACGGACGCGAGGCATCTCATTGCATCGTTAGGCCAGGGCGACGTGCACGTCCTGCAGGCGCTCAAGGCCATCTACCCGGGCGTCGAAGCGCTCCAGGATGGCGCGGCGCCCTCCAAGTCGAGCGCGTTCGAGCGCCTCGTCGACCGCATGCGCGGCGCGTCGAAAGGCGTGCGCATCCAGGGCGTGGACGGCTTGATGGTGCGCTATTCCCAATGCTGCCAGCCCGTACCCGGCGACCCCGTCGTCGGCTATGTCACGCGCGGCCGCGGCGTGAGCATCCACCGAACGGACTGCCCGAATGTCCTCCTGCTCTCACACGAGCCGGAACGCCGCCTCGACATCGACTGGCAGGAAATGGATGGCGAGCTCTTCCTCGTTCGTTTGGCTCTCGAGGCGTCCGATCGCCGCGGCCTCTACGCCGACGTGGCGGAAGCCGTCACGAACAGCGGCACGAACATCAAGAGCATGGAGCTGCGCAGCGGTGACGGCGGCGGCGTGTCGGGATCGGTGCTGGTGGAGGTGGAGAACCTCACGCACCTGCAGAAGATCATCCGGGCCGTGAGGCGGGTGAAGGGCGTGACGGACGTGACGCGGCGGGAGCGGGTCGCTCAGGAGTGAAGGCGGACAAAGGGCGAACACAGCCGGATTGAACAGACCGCTCCGCCTTCGGAGCAAGCAATCCGGCGGTGTCAGCGCTTTGTCCGCCTTCCCCGAACAAATCCCGTCGAAGGCTACTATATTTAAGGCTTATGGCCGACTTCGCCCTCACCGCGCCCTTCGAACCCGCCGGCGATCAGCCGCGCGCCATCACCGAGCTCTCGGCGGGACTTCAACGCGGCGACCGGTTCCAGACGCTCCTCGGTGTCACGGGATCCGGAAAGACGATGACCGTTGCCAACGTCATCCAGGCGCACGGGAAGCCGACGCTCGTGCTGTCGCACAACAAGACGCTCGCCGCCCAACTGTACGGTGAGCTCAAGAGCTTTTTCCCGAACAACGCAGTCGAATACTTCATCTCGTACTACGACTACTACCAGCCGGAAGCGTACGTGCCGTCCACCGACACGTACATCGAAAAGGACGCGTCGATCAACGAAGACATCGACCGGCTCCGGCTGCGCGCGACGTCGAGCCTCATGGAGCGCGACGACGTCATCATCGTCGCTACCGTCTCGGCGATCTACGGGTTAGGCGACCCGGTCGAGTATCGCGAGCGGATGGTGCTGGTCAAGCGCGGCGAAATGCGCGGACGCGACGACATCCTGCGCGCGCTCGTCGGCATCCAGTATTCGCGCAACGACGTCGCCTTCGATCGGGGCACGTTCCGCGTGCGTGGCGATACTGTCGAGATCTTCCCGGCGTACGAGGAGCAGGGCGTGCGCATCGAGATGTGGGGCGACCAGGTCGAACGCATCTCCAAGATCGACATCGTCACCGGCCGCACGATCGCGGAGCTCGAGCGTGCTGCGATCTATCCGGCCAAACACTTCGTCACCTCGCGCGCCACCCTCGAGCGCGCGCTCGGTCTCATCCGAGCCGAGCTCGACGAGCGCCTCACGCTGCTCCGCGACGCAGGCAAACTGCTCGAGGCCCAGCGTCTCGAGTCCCGGACCAATTTCGACATCGAGATGTTGATGGAGATCGGGACCTGCGCGGGTATCGAGAATTATTCGCGGCACATTTCGGGGCGCGCCGAAGGCGAGCGGCCGGCGTGCTTGTTCGACTACTTTCCCGAGGACTTCCTGGTCGTCGTCGACGAGTCGCACGTCACGCTGCCGCAGATCGGCGGCATGTTCAACGGCGACCGCGCGCGGAAACTCACGCTCGTCGACTACGGATTCCGTCTGCCGAGTGCGCTCGACAACCGGCCGCTCATGTTCGATGAGTTCTTGTCGCTCACGCCGCGCGCGATCTTCGTGTCGGCCACGCCCGGCGAGCTCGAGCTGCAGCTCTCGGAAGGCGTCGTCGTCGAGCAGATCATCCGCCCAACTGGACTCATCGATCCCGAAATCCAGGTGCGCCCGGTGCGCGGACAGGTGGATGACCTGCTGCACGAGATCCGGCTGCGCGAGCAGCGCGGCGAACGCGTGCTCGTCACCACGCTCACCAAGCGGATGGCGGAAGATCTCACCGACTATCTGCAGCAGATGGGCGTCCGCGTGCGATACATGCACTCGGACATCGATGCCATCGAACGCATGGAAATCGTGCGCGGTCTCCGGTTAGGCGACTTCGACGTCCTCGTCGGCATCAACCTGTTGCGCGAAGGCCTGGATCTGCCGGAGGTGTCGCTCGTGGCGATTCTCGACGCCGACCAGGAAGGCTTCCTCCGCAGCGATCGCTCCCTCATCCAGACCGTGGGCCGCGCGGCGCGCAACGTGGCGGGCACCGCCATTTTCTACGCCGACCGGATGACCGGTTCGATGCAACGGTGCATCGACGAGACGCGCCGCCGCCGCGAATTGCAGATGGCGCACAACGTCGAGCACCAGATCACCCCGCGCAGCGTGGTCAAGAGCACGGAGCAGGTTCGCTTCATCACCCGCGTGGCCGATGCGCGCGGCGAACGTGAAACCCAGCGCCGCGTCGCCGAGCGCGTGTCGACTTACGAGAAGGAAATGGATGTGGCGGCGCTCGTGGCGATGCTCGAGCAGCAGATGAAAGAAGCGGCAGGCCAACTGGACTTCGAAGCCGCCGCGGCGCTGCGCGACCAGATCTTCGAGCTCCGGGCGAAGATGGACGGCAACGTGGCGCGCCGCGCTGGGGGACTCGACCGTCTGCGGGCGGCGCGGTGACCACGCCGCCACATCACCACGTCGTGCCTGAGGGCGCGGCGCGCGGGCGTATCGCGCTGACGCGCGATGAGCTCATCGCATGGGGCAAGGATTTCGGCGCATCGGCGCGACCGCCGCTCGTCGTCGCCATCTCGGGCGACCTCGGCGCCGGCAAGACGACGCTCGTGCAAGCCATCTGCGCCGGCGCCGGAGTTCGCGAGCCGGTCACGAGCCCGACGTTCGCGCTCGTGCACCGCTACGCGGGCGCCACCGCTACGATCTACCACCTCGATCTCTACCGGTTAGGCACGCCGGCCGAGCTCACCAACATCGGATGGGATGAGCTCGTGAGCGCACATGCCATCGTGCTCGTCGAGTGGCCGGAGCGGGCGGGCAGCCGCCTTCCGGCCGACGTCGTGCCGATCGATCTCGAATACGACGCCCGCGACTCCGAGCGCCGGCTGCTGCTCGCCGGGTGACACGCGCGCTGACGCTGGCGCTGGACGCCTCGACTCACGCTGGAACGGTGGCGCTCCTCGCTGGCGCCGAGGAGCTTGCCGCCTCCGAGGTGGCGATGCGCAACGTCGGACGCGAAACGCTCCTTCCAGCCATCGTCGAGTTGCTGCGCACGTCGGGAGCTACGCTCGACAACGTTGCGCGCATCGTGTGCGGCAGCGGCCCCGGAAGCTTCACCGGTCTGCGTATTGCGGCGTCGATAGCAAAAGCGCTCGCGTTCGGTGACGGTGCAGCGAGGATTCCGTTTTATGGCGTGTCGTCGCTGTTGTTGATCGTCGCGGGCAATGATATCGCGCGGCGGCCAGGACGCTATGTCGCCGTGCTCGACGCGCTCCGCGGCGACATGTACACCGAAGCGTTCGAGGTGGATGACCAATGCGCCATCGGTGAGATCGATGGGATGTCCGTCCAACCGCGCGCACACATTGAAGCGTACGCCTCGCGATTCGGCGCGCGCCTGGTCGGACCGGATCAGGCAGGCCACCTCACGCCGCACGCCCGGGGAGTCGCCCGCCTGCAACCGCTAATCGATGCCGGTGGACCCGCCGATCTCGCGACGTGGGAGCCGAACTACGGTCGGGCCGCGGAGGCGCAGGTGAGGTGGGAGCAGGCACATGGACGACCGCTGTACGCTCGGTGATTGCAATGCGGCCGCTCCCCGAATCCCGCGATGCCGTGCGCATTCGTCCCGCGAGGGCGGAGGACATCGCTCGGGTCGTCGCGCTCGAGACGGAAGCGTTCTCCGACGCGTGGACGTGGGCATCGTTCGAAAATTTGTTGGGCGATCCGCGGGCGCTGTTTGCCGTCGCGTACGATGATGATGGGCTCGTACACGGCTATGTCGTCGCCTGGTACGTAGTGGACGAAGGCGAGATTGCGAACCTCGCGGTCGCATCGACGTCGCGCAGGCGGGGCATTGGCGGCTCGCTGCTCGATGCCGCGCTCGATGAGGCGCGCACCCGCGACGTGACGTCGGTGTATCTCGAGGTGCGGGACTCGAACGAGGTGGCGCGCGCACTGTACGCGTCGCGTGGGTTCGTGCAGGTGATGCGCCGCCGACGCTACTATCGCACGCCGACCGAAGATGCGCTCGTCCTCAAACTCGACTTGCACCAACCGCGGACGCATGCTCCGCGATGATTTGCACCACCTCGCGTTCGTTTGCTGGCGACTCAATCGCTGGCTGTCTATACTGTCGTCCGCGAGTGATCACGCCATCTGCCAGGAGGCCTTGTGAGTCGAAGCTTGAATAAAGTCACGTTGATCGGAAACCTCGGCGCCGATCCTGAGGTGCGGTCCACGTCCAACGGAAGTCGCGTGGCAACGTTTTCACTCGCCACCAGCCGGAGCTGGAACGGTCCGTCGGGTGATCGGCAAGAGAAAACGGAATGGCACCGTTGCGTCGTTTGGAATTCCAAGGTGAGCCAACTGGCGGATATCGTCGAGCGCTACCTCAAGAAAGGGGACAAGGTCTACGTCGAAGGGCGCATCGAGTATCGCCAATGGCAGGACAAAGAAAATCAGACGCGCTACATGACCGAGATCAACGTTCGAGAGATGATCATGCTCTCGGGTCGCGGCGGCGCGAACGCCGACGGCATGGAGGGCGAGGCGCCGGCGCGCAGTCGAGCGTCCGCGGATCGGTCGCGCGGCGCGGTGGCCGGATCATCGGCGGCCTCAGGCAGTGGCACTGGAGAATTCGAGGATTTCAAGGGCTCGCTCGAAGAGGAAGACGACGATCTTCCATTCTGACCGAGTGCATTCGGTCAGCCGTGACTCGGACGTATCCGGTGCGTCTCACTAGCGAGGAGCCGGGCGCGCCAGACACGCCCGGACTTCCTCATCGCTCCCGCTGGTTCTCGCACCGATCATGAGGCGTACATGCGTCCGTTCACGCACTCCGCAGCTCATGGGCAGTCGGCCATGCGCCCGAACAGTCGTGCTGGCTGGTTAGTCGCGCTGCTCGCCGTCGCGGCCGTATCAACGGCGCTGTCCGCCCAGCAAGATTCCACCTCGCAACCAGCTCCGGCGCCGCAAACGCCGCCCGCGCAGTCGCCGCCGGTGGATACGCAGGCTGCCTCGCCCGCAGACACGATGACCAAGCCGGCAGCTGTCGTGGCGCCCGCGGCATCCGACACCACGCAAGCGTCGAATCCTTCGGACTCTACTCAGGGCGGACAGACGCACACGGTCAAGAAAGGCGACACGTTGTGGGATCTTTCCCAGACGTACCTGAACGATCCCTTCTTGTGGCCGGAGATTTATCGCATCAACACGACCATCGTCCGTGATCCGCACTGGATCTATCCCGGCCAGGTGCTTCACATCCCCGGCGGTGTTCAGAACGTCGCCGCCGATCCGGTCGATCAGATGGAGCCGCGCTTCCAGCCAGAGCCGGTGCCGATGCGCTCGGGCGGCCCAACCGTGTTCCGCGAGGATTTCAGGAAGCGGTTGACCGGCGGCAACCATCTCGAGCCGACATCGATCGAGTATGCGCACACGCCCGTACGTGTCGGGGAGTTTTACGCCGCGCCGTGGTTGGACGCAGTGGGTGGGCCGAAGGCGCAAGGCAAGCTCGTCGCCACTGCTGATATTCCGGGCATCGCCAAAACACTCGCGGTCGCTGAGCGCCTCGGTCCCGAATCGCGTGCCTATATCACGCTGCCTGCCGGCGTCGTCGCCGCGAAGGGAGATCGCCTGGTGGTGTTCAACCGCGGCCCGACACTCATCGATGGCGGACAAGTCATGCAGCCCACAGCCATCGTTCAGGTCGAAGCGACGGACAACGGCGGCGAAGCCACCACGGTGCGCATCATTCAGCAATACGACGAAGTGCTCATCGGACAGGGCGTCATGCCGCTCGATCGATTCAACATGTCGACTGACGCGCACGCTGCACCGCTGCAGCTGGGCCCGCAGGCCCGTGTGATTTTCATCCCGTCGCGCGCCGTGCTTCCGACGGTCGGCTTTTACATAATCCTGGATGCGACCACCAAAGACGGCGTCAAGCTCGGTGATGAATTCACGCTGTATCGTCCGCGCGAGAAAGCGACGGTTCCCGGCACGACAGACCAGGTGACGCTGCCGGAGGAACCGATTGCGCTGGCGCAGGTGGTCAGGGTGACGGACCACGGCACCACCGCAATTATTCTCGACCAGCGTCAGCCGTCGATCAAAATCGGAACGCCTGCACGCCTCACCGCGCGCATGCCGTGATCGATTCCCTCGCCGTGCACGAGCACGGCAGGATCGCAGGATGAAGGTGACGGGGAAGGCGCGCGCGCGCCTTCCCCGTCTGCGTTTTTTGCGGGAGAAAACCGGGACGCCCATGTACGGATCTGCCTGATCCTCAGTAGATTACGCACCGACATGATCGCCCTCGCGCACGCCGTCGCCATCGTGCTGTATCTCGCTGCTGCGGGATTGGCGGCCATTCCGTTTGCGCGCCCAATTCGCGCTCCAGTGCGCAGCGTCGTCTGGGTTCTGGCGGCCGGCATCGCCATTCACGCGGCGGCGCTGGTCCAGTTCGTCCGCATTCACGACGAACCGCCGCTCACCGGCCTCGGTCCCGCGCTGTCGTTCGCGGCGTTGCTCGTTGCCGTGACGCTGCTCGTGGTCGAAGTACTCGCGCGCGAAGTCAGCCTCACACTGTTTGCGGCGCCACTCGCCGCGCTGCTCACGGGGTTTGCATCGCTCGCCGGCATGGTTCCCGGACCGGAGGCCAACGGCATGCGCGGCGTGTGGCTCACGTCGCACATCGCGCTGAGCTTCCTCGGCATCGCAGCGTTCGCGACCGCGGCGGCGGCAGGCGTCATGTACCTGGTCGAGCGGCGCGAGCTCAAGTCGCGGCGATTCGGCGCGATCTTCCGGTTCTTCCCGCCGCTCGAAACGCTGGATCGCGTGAATCACGTGGCGGTGGTCGCCGGCTGGCTCGCGCTCACGGTGGGCATCGGGCTCGCGTCGAGCTACGCGCTCGAGTACCGCACGGGACACGCGATCAAAATGGTGTGGGCGTACAGCGCCTGGCTCGCGGTCACCGCGCTGACCATCGGCCGTGTGGTTCGCGGCTGGTCTGCGCACCGCGCGGCGATGCTCACCAACCTCTTGTTCGCCGGCGTGGTGGTGCTCTACATCGCGTTCCGCATGATCGACCCGCTCAAGGGACGCTTCCTGTGAGCGCGTATCCGATCGCGCTCGACGGCGCGCGGGTGGACGCGGTGATCGTCGGCGGCGGCAACGTGGCGGAACGGAAAGCGCGGGCGCTGCTGAACGCGGGAGCGCGCGTGCGCATCATCGCCGTCGAGCCCGGCGCCGGCGTGCGTGCGTTAGGCAGCGAGCGGTGCACCATCGAGGCGCGCCCGTTCGCGCCGGCGGACCTGTCGCCCAACGTCGTCCCGGGCCGAACCACCCTTGTCGTCGCGGCCACCGATCGCGCCGACGTCAACGTGCGCGTCGCGGACACGGCCCGTACGTTAGGCATGTTGGTGAACCTCGCCGACGATCCCGGCGCCGGCACGTTCATCACGCTGGCTACGCACCGGGCGGGCGACCTCGTGGTGGCCGTCACGGCGGGCGGAGTGCCTGGCGTGGCCGCGCGCGTGCGCGACGCGATTGCGTCCCGGTTCGACACGCGATATGCCGCCGCCGTGTCGGCCCTGGCGCGACTCAGGCGGCGGCTGCTGGACGCGGGCTCGCGGGACGAATGGCGCAGCGCGTCGGCGTCGCTGGTCGACGATACCTTCTGCGACGCCGTCGAGAGCGGGCGGTTCTCGCAGGAGCTGGCGGCATGGCGCTGATCCTGGCCGGCCTGAGCCACCACACCGCGCCGATCGACGTGCGCGAAAAAGTGGCCGTCTCGTCGCACGAAACGCCGCGCGTGCTCGAGGAGCTCGCGCAGATCACCTGCGCCAGCGAGATCGCGCTGCTCTCGACGTGCAACCGCACCGAAGTCTACGTCGTGGAAGGCGACGCGCCCGCCGCGCCGGGCATCTGGGCGCACCTGTCGCGCCGGTTAGGCGGAAGCGCGGACGCGGCGTCGTATGGATACGTGCGGCGCGATCGTGAAGCCGTCGCGCATCTGTATCGCGTGGCATCCGGCCTCGACTCCATGATCCTCGGCGAAGCGCAGATCCACGGACAGGTGCGCGATGCCTGGGAGGCGAGCCGCAGTACGTCGCGCGCGATCCTCAATCGCCTCTTCCAGTCGTCGCTGCTCGTCGCGTCGCGCATCCGCACCGAGACTGCGGTTGGCCGCGGGGCCGCATCGGTGAGCTCCGCCGCCGTGCAGCTGGCCAAGAAAATCTTCGGCTCGCTCAGCGGACGCCGCGCCATGGTCCTCGGCGCCGGCGACATGGCCGACCTCGCCCTCCAGTGCCTCGTGAGCGAAGGAGTCCGCACCGCGGTCGTGGCGAACCGGACGCACGAGCGCGCCGTGTCCCTCGCCGAGCGGCACGGGGGAGAAGCGTTGCGCTACGAAGACTGCTGGCCGAGACTCGCCGACGTCGACGTGTTGCTCTGCTCGACGGCGGCGCCGCACCCGATCGTCGAGCGCGTGCAGGTCGAGCCGGCGATGCGCCAGCGTGGCGACCGGCCGCTCTGCATCCTCGACATCGCCCTGCCGCGCGACGTCGCTGCCGATGTCGGCACGCTCGACAACGTGTTCCTGTACGACCTCGATGACCTCCGGTCTGTGGTCGCCAACAACATCGAACGGCGGCGACAGGAGCTCCCGAGCGCCGAGTCGGTGATCGCGGAAGAGGTGGAGCTGTACTGGCAATGGCTCGCCGGGTTGGCGGCCGTGCCGGTGCTCCGCACATTTCGTTCGCGGATGGACCGCGTGCGCGAAGACGAGCTCGCGCACGCTCTCAAGAAGCTCGCGCACCTTCCCCCGGATGACCGCGCGGCCGTCGACCTTTTTTCCCGAGCCCTGATGAACAAATTCTTGCACGAGCCCAGCGTGCGGCTGCGCGCGGCATCGGCGAACGGACACGGATTGGCGATCGTGGATGCGCTCCGATACCTCTTCGGGCTCGAGTCGCCGGACAGCGAGGCGCCGTCGGATGACACGCCTAACGTAGAGAGCCGCTGATGGGGCGGCGGATCCTCATCACGGGCGGCGCGGGCTTCATCGGATCCCACGTCGCGCAGGCCTTTGTGGCCGCCGGCGACGACGTCACCGTTCTCGACAATCTCTCGACGGGCAAGCGCGACCAGGTTCCGCGCGACGCGACCTTCCACCAGCTCGACATCACATCGCCCGATGCGGCGCGCCTCGTGCGCGATGGCCGCTTCGATGTCCTCTGCCACCTCGCAGCGCAGATCGACGTGCGCAAGAGCGTGGCCGATCCGGCGGCCGATGCCCAACTCAACATCGGGGGCTCGCTCAACCTGCTCGAGGCAGTGCGCGCCTCGGGCAATGGCGCGCGGCCGCACACGCGATTCGTCTTCTCGTCCACCGGCGGCGCGGTATACGGCGACCTCGTGGAGCCGCCGACCTCCGAGACGTCGCCCAAGGATCCACAGTCGCCCTACGGCACGGCGAAGCTGAGCGTCGAATACTACATGGGATACTTCGCGCGCGTGCACGGACTCGACACGGTCGCGCTGCGCTATTCGAACGTCTACGGACCGCGACAGGATCCGCATGGCGAGGCCGGCGTGGTCGCGATATTCTGCGACCGTCTGCTCGACGGCATCGGGCTCACGGTGTTCGGCGATGGCAAGCAGACGCGCGACTACGTGTACGCCGGCGACGTCGCGCGGGCGAACGTGATGGCGGCGTCGGCAACCCTGCCGCCGGCGACGGCGCTCGACAGCCGCGCGTTCAACATCGGCACCTCCATCGAGACCGACGTCGTGCAGCTGGCGACGATGCTCAAGCAGGTTTCGGGCGGATCGAGTCCGGTAACGCACGCGCCGGCGCGGCCGGGCGAACAACTTCGCTCGGCGATTGCGTTCGACAAGGCAGCGCGCACCTTCGGCTGGCGCCCCGCCGTCGCGTTAGGCGACGGGCTCCGCCAAACCTACGACTGGTTCAAGCAACGACGCGCGGAGGCACGCTCGTGACGGTTCTCGTTCCCGTAGTGGCACAGATCGGCGGCGCCATTCCCACGGCGCCCATCGACATGATCACGCACGCGTCGCTGGTGACGCAAATCGTGCTGGGCGTACTCGTGATTCTGTCGCTCGTCAGTTGGGCCATCATGCTGGCCAAATGGTGGGAGTTCCGCCGCACCGACCGCGTGGGCCGCACGTTCACGCGCGAGTTCGCGCGCGCGCCGGCGCTCGACACCGCCACCGGCATCGTCCGGCGGAGCCCGGCCAGTCCGTTCACCCGCGTGTTCTCGCGCGCCGTCAATTTTTTCGCCGAGATGAAGCCGGGCGCGCTGCGCGACGCCACGAGCTCGCCGCTCAGCGGCTCGCAGGTCGAGGCACTGCGGCTCGTGCTCGACTCGGAGACGTCGGAAGAGCGCGACCGCCTGTCGCACTTCATCCCCTGGCTGGCGACCATCGGTTCCGTTAGCCCGTTGATCGGACTGTTCGGCACCGTGTTGGGCGTCATCGACGCCTTCATGGGCATCGCGACGAAAGGATCGGGCAATCTCAGCGCCGTCGCGCCCGGCGTCGCCGAAGCGCTCACGGCCACCGCCGCCGCGCTCGCCGTCGCGATCCCCGCGGTCTTCGGGTACAACATCTTCGCGGCGCGCCTCAACCGGCTCGAGAACGAACTCGAAGGGTTCGGCACGGAGATCATCGCCATGATGGTGCGCGAGGGCCGGATCTAGATGTCGCGCCGCACGCGCGGGAAAGGCCTGCCCCTCAACGCCGACATCAACGTCGTGAGCCTCATCGACGTGATGATGCTGCTCATGGTGATCTTCATGATCACCGCGCCGATGATGCAGGGCGGGGTCGACATCGCGCTCCCGGTCGCCGAAGCGCGTCCGCTCGAAGCGCGATCGAGTCTCGTCGTGTCCATCGACCACTCGGGCCAGATCTACGTCGACGAAGACAAGTTCACCTACGCGGAATTCCGGTCGACGTTCAAGGCGCTCGCGTCGCAGCGCGGACGCAACGGAATCTACCTGCGCGCCGATCGCGGCGTGCCGTACGGCACGGTGGTGCAGGTGCTGGCGGTGATGCGCGGCGCCGGCGTGGGCGACGTCGGACTCGTCGCCCAACCCGAGGACATCACGAAGTGAGCGCCGCCGTGCGCAGCGAGCCCAGAGGCGCCCGACTCGGCGGTCCGTTAGGCCTGTCGGTCGCGCTGCATCTGGGGATCGTCGCGCTGTTCATCGCGATCCATCCGCACGCCTCGCCATCGCTGCCGCCGATGTACCGCGTGAACATCGTCGCCGCACCGCCCGGGCCGCGCGCGGCCGGCATCGTCACCCCGACGCCGCCCACCACGGCGCCCGCGGAAAAGGCGCCGCCCGTGCCTAAACGAGCGGAGCAGCTGCAGAAGCAAATGCCCATGCCCGTGAAGACCAAAGCGCCGCCGCCGCGGAAGAAAACACCGCCCGCCACGCCGACGCCGGATGTGACGCCGGCCAAGCCAACCACACCGCCGGCGAAAGCAGGCGGCGGCCCCGAGGGAGGCCGCGGCACCGACGTCGCAAGCGTCCACACCGAAGGCGTCGATTTTCCATTCCCCGGATATCTCGAAAACATTGTGCGCCAGATCGCGCTGCGATTTCACCCCCCCGGGAACACCAACAACACGGCCGAGGTAATGTTCCTCATCCGCCGCGATGGGTCGGTCTCGGATTTCCGATTCGTGACGCGCTCAGGGAATTTCGCCTTCGACCTCGAATGTCAGGGCGCGGTCGATCAGGCGGCGCAGGTCAAGGCGTTCGGTCCGCTCCCATCCGGCTTCGCCGACGATGTGCTGCCGGTCATTTTCAGCTTCGACCCACGGGTGCTCCACTAGATGCAGCTCACGCAGCGACTGATCACGTGCGCCGCATTGACGGCGTGCCTCGGCGTCCCCGCGCGCGCGACCGCGCAACAGCAGGACACGACGCGCGGCGTGCGCATCGGCCTCACCTATCAGCCCGGTACGAAGCCGGGCGTCGTCGTGTTTCCCGTGAGCGGCGCAGGCGGTGATTCGCTCCAGGCCATCGTGTCGCGCGACTTCGACTACGGCGATCGCATCGAGGTCATCGGCGGCGATGCCGTGCAGGAAACGGCACGGCAGCAGGCGGCGAAGAACGCGGTGGACTTCACGATCTGGAAATCGCTGAGCGCAGCCGCGGTCGTACAGATCTCGGTGACGGGGAGCACCGCGCACGTGAACGTGTACGATGTGTCGGCGAAGAAGGTGGCGGCCTCGCACGATGTGCCGGTGTCCGGCGCGCCGAACACCGAGGATTGGCGCATGAGCGTGCACGCGATGGCCGATCAGATCGAGCAGTGGATCACCGGGGTGCACGGCATCGCGGCCACGCGCATCCTGTACGTGCGCGGCAATCGTATTTACGTTATAGACGCCGACGGGTTCGGCGAGCATCCCGTGAGTGAGCCGGGAACGGTCCTGGCTCCAGCGTGGTCGCGCGACGGACGGACCATCGCGTACAGCGAATTGGTGCGGAGCGGTTGGAACATCGTCATTCGCGATCTGGCGACGGGTCGCGAGCACAGCGTGACGACGACGCCCGGCGGACTGAACATCACGCCGGCGTTCTCGCCCGACGGGCAGTGGTTGTGCTACGCCCACGGCGACGAGAACGGGACCGATCTCTACATCGTGAGCGCGTCGGGCACCGGTGCGGCGCGGCGCGTCACGGTTGGGCGGGGGAGCGACAACGTGTCGCCGACGTTCAGTCCGGACGGCGCGCGGCTGGCGTTCACGTCTGGGCGGGCCGGACATCCGGAGGTGTACACGTCCGATGTCGATGGTTCTAACGTCGCCTTGTTGACGCCGTTCAACTTCGGCGACCAGAACTATCGCAGCAATCCCGACTGGTCACCCGACGGCCGTTTGATCGCGTTCCAGTCGCAGTTGGACGGACGCTTTCAGATCATGACGATCACGTTGCGGGACCAGACCGTGAAGCAGTTGACGAGCGAGGGGATCAACGAAGATCCCACCTGGGCGCCGGACGGGCGCCATCTCGCTTTCACGTCGTCGCGCACCGGCGTGAAAGAGATTTTCGTACTCGACGCCGAGTCGGGGCGCGCGCGGCAGTTGACCCACGATCCGGGCGCGAGGCTCGCGGCCTGGTCGCACTCGACGAGCGCACCGTGATGTTTCGCGCTGCACGGGATCACATCTCATCCGGGGGACTCCTCATGACTGGTAAGACCCGCCTCCTTCCGTTCCTGCTGCTCGCCGTGTCCGCGGCCGTGGCGTGCTCGCACAAGCCGCCGGCGACCCAGCCCGCGGCGACGCCGGGCCCGAATCAGGACAGCATCAACGCGGAGAATGCGCGCCGCGATTCGATTGCGCGGGCCGACGCCGCGCGCCGCGATTCGATCGCGCGCGCGCAAGCCGATGCGGACAAACTTCGGAACGCGAAGGATGCGGCCACCAAGGCGCTCACCCAGGTGATCTACTTCGACTTCGACAGCGACGCGCTCAAAGACGATGCGCGGTCGTCGCTGGACGCGAAGATCGGCATTATGAACGCGAACCCCGGGGTGCGGCTCCGCGTGGCCGGCAACACGGATGAGCGCGGGTCCGATGAATACAATCTTGCGTTAGGCCAGCGGCGCGCGGCGGCGGCCAAGCGATACCTCACCGATCACGGCATCGCGGGCGATCGGATCGACATCATCAGCTACGGCGAAGAGCGGCCCGTGGCCACTGGACACGACGAGTCGTCGTGGTCGCAGAATCGCCGCGACGAGTTCGAGATCACGGCCGGCGCCGACCAGATCAAGGGAGCCCCATGAAGACCGTTTTCCGGCGTCTCGCTCCGGTCGCGCTGGTGGCGACCGGGGCGTGCTTCGCCACCAGCAACGACGTGAAGCTGCTGCAGCTGCAGATCGATTCGATGCGCGTCGCCACGGCGCGCTCGGATTCGCTCCACGCCGCGCAGGTGAACCAGGTGATCGCCACCCTCGGCCTGGTGCGCGATTCGTTAGGCACGGTGAGCGGGCACGTGGTGAAGATGCAGGGCGACATGCGCGGCGATCTGCACGACGTGAACGAGCAGCTGCTGCAGATCCAGCAGCTCACCGGGCAGAGCCAGAACCGGCTGCAGGAGCTGCGCGCGTCGATCGAGCAGCGCAACCAGGACATGGGCGGCGGCGCCGCCCCGCCGCCGGCGACGGGCGCCAAGGGCGCGGCCGCCGCGCCGGGCGCCGCACCCACCACCGGCGGCGCGCCGAACGCGGGCGAGCCGGGTCCGAACCAGCTCTATCAGTTAGGCATGGAGCAGCTGCAGCGCGGCAGCCCGGCCACCGCGGTCCAGGCGTTCCAGAAGCTGCTGCAGGACTATCCCACCGCGGACATTACGCCGGAAGCGCAGTTCTATCTCGGCGAGGCGTATCGCGCGCAGGGGAACGCGGCCGCGGCGGACACGGCGTACGCGATGGTCATCCAGAAGTTCCCGAAGTCGCCGCACGCCCCGACGGCGCTGTACAAGCGCGCGCTCTACCTCGAGCAGCAGGGGAACGCGACGGCGGCGCGGGCGCTGCTCAACCAACTCATCTCTACGTACCCGCAGTCGGATGAAGCCGCGCTCGCGCGCGATCATCTGCGCGAGTTGAAGTGAGATCGGAGCCGTCGCGGTGGACGAACCTACGGAGCGCCAGTCGGGCGGCGAAATGCCGTTCCTCGATCACCTCGAGGAATTGCGCTGGCGCATCATCTGGTCGCTGGCAGCGCTCATTGTAGGCGTCGGCATCGCGTTCGTGCTGCTCATGAAAATCGATGTGATCGGGCTCCTCGAGGGCCCGATCAAGCCGTACCTGCACGGCCGGAAGCTGGTGTACACGCACCCCGGCGACCCGTTCACGATCGTCCTCGACGCCTCGGTCGTGTTGGGCATCGTGATCGCGCTGCCGTTCATTCTGTATCAGGTGTGGGCGTTCGTCGCGCCCGCGTTGTACCGGCACGAGAAGAAGCTCGTCGTGCCGGTGTTCGCCTTCGCGACGACGCTGTTTCTGTCGGGCGTGTGCCTGTCGTTCTTCGTGGTGCTGCCGCTCGCGGTCGAGTGGCTGATGAGCTTCCAGACGCAGGCGCTGGAGCCGATGATCACGGCCACGGAGTACTTCGGGTTTGCGACGAGCATGGCGCTGGCGTTCGGGCTGTGCTTCGAGCTGCCGATCGTGATCCTGGCGCTGGCTGCGTTAGGCATCGTGACGCCGCAGTTCCTGAACAAGTACCGGCGCCACGCCGTCGTCATCTGCGTGATCATCGGCGCGTTCCTCACGCCGGGCGACCTGGTCTGGACGACGATCGCCATGGCGGTTCCGCTGTACCTGCTGTACGAGGTCAGCGTCCTCCTCACGTACGGCGTGCACAAGCGGCGTTTGCGGCGGCAGGCGCAGCGTGAGGCGGACGCGGCCGAGGTGGAGGGCGCGGGGCGGCGCGGAGCGACGGCGTGATCCGGCGCACGATCGCGGCCCTGGCCGTGCTCGCGCTGCCGTTAGGCGGCGCCGCGGCGGCACAGGGCGTTCCCACCACACCGCCAACGCCGCCGCCGATCTTTCCCGACACCACGCAGCGCATCTACCGCCAGCGGCGGCCCGGCGACACCACCCAGACCGACACGTCGCGCGTCAAGAAGGACCTCGTCAAGTGGAACGAGCCCGACTCGGTCATGAACGCGCTCATGAGCCGGACGGGTTACGTCACCACGCGCTACCAGGGCAATACCGCCGTCTTCAACACCCAGACCCACGCGCTGCAACTGTCGGGGCAGAGCGCCGTCCAGCGCGAGCAGACCGTGCTCGTCTCCGATACCATCGAGTACAACGATTCCTCGCGCATCGTCACGGCGCGCACCGCGCCTAACGACACGACCGTCCTGCGCGACCCGAGCGCGCAGACGTCGGACCTCGTGACGTTGGGCTTTCTCGAGTACGACATCGGCAACCACAAAGGCATCGCCAACCGCCTCAGTACCTCGTCGGCGCAGGCGGGCCAGACCTGGTTCGTGGGCGGCGAACGCGGCGCGGTCGCCGGCGACACCACCGGCCACGGACACAACACGTCGTACGCGCTGGATGGCTCGGTCACCAGCTGCGACCTGCCCGACCCGCACTACCATTTCCAGTCGAAGGAAATCAAGATGGTCACGCGGCGGCTGCTCGTCGCGCGGCCTGCCGTGCTCTACATCCAGGACATTCCCGTCCTCTGGCTGCCGTTCATTTTCCAGGACATGCGCACCGGACGGCGCAGCGGCATCATCCCGCCGCGCTTCGGCCTCTCCGACATCGTACGCACCTCGGCGTCGTATCAGCGCGAAGTCGACAACCTCGGCTACTACTTCGCCATCAACGACTACACCGACGCCACCGCGTCGCTCGATTGGCGGAGCGGCAACAACGCGCAGAACGGCAACATCGGGTGGACCCGCTGGAACGGCGAATTCGAATACCGGTGGCTCGACCGCTTTCTCGCCGGGCGCATCGGCGTCTCGTACTCCACGTTCAGCGACGGGCAAAAGAGCACCAACGTGTCGTGGTCGCACCAGCAGCAGTTCTCGCAGGGCAGCAGTCTCAACGCGTCGATCAACTACTCGAGCAACACCACCGCGATCCGGCAGCAGGCGTTCAACGTGGCGCAGGCGCTGGCGGCGATCGCGTCGGCGGTGAACTTCCAGCAGGCGTTAGGCCCGGCCAACGTCAGCATCGGCGGCACACGCACCCAGTACACGGGCCGCAAGGAGATCGACGAGAACTTTCCGAACCTCACCGTGTCCGTGAAGCCGGTGAGCGCCGGGTCGTGGCTCCTGTGGTCGCCGAATTTCTCGCTCAACAACACCGAGAACCTGAACATGGACGCCGCGCCGTTCATCTTCACGCCCGGGTCTAACGGAGCGGTGTTCGACAGCGTCCAGGTACACGCGAGCCAGCGCAACACCACGGCAGCGCTGCAAACCCCGGTGCGCATCTTCGGCTTTACCTGGCAGAACAGCTTCCAGCTGTCGGACAAGGAGAACGACTTCCCGCAGGCGTTCGACGTCCGCGATTTCAACACGGGCGCGCTCATCACCCGGCGCATGTATGCGTCGAGCTACCTCACGTCCATCGATTGGCAAACCGGGATCAGCCTGCCGGCGCTCATGCAGAGTACGCTCAAGCTGTCGCCGTTCCTTGCGATCGTGAACGCCGACCCGACCAGCGGCTTCTGGGTACGCAGCCAATTGAGCGGCGGCCAGTTCGTGCACCAGTCGAAGACGCTGCAGTACGGCCTGTCGAGCTCACCCACGCTGTTCGGATTCTTCCCGGGCTTCGGACCGTTCACGCGCATCAGGCACTCGATTTCGCCGCGCATCACGTTCACGTACGCGCCGGCGTCCAACGTGAGCGATGAGTTCCTCAAAGCCCTGAACAAGACCCGAGGGACCTACCTGGGCGGCCTCGCACAGGAAAACATGACGGTGCAGTTAGACCAAGTGATCGAAGCAAAGCTCAAGAGCAAGAACGACACGAATCCCGACGCCGGTCAGAAGATCAAGCTGCTGGCGCTCAGCCTCGACCCGATCAGCTACGATTTCGAACGCGCCAAGGTGACGCACGCGTCGGGCTTCAATACGTCCACGTTCGGGTATCGAGTGAGCTCCGACCTGCTGCCGGGGTTCGATCTCGCCGTGCAGTACTCGTTGTTCCAGGGCGACCTGCAGAGCGACACCGCGAAGTTCAAACCGTTCCGCACCGGAATCACCGCGTCGTTCACGATCGGGAAGAACAACAACCCGATCACCGCGCTGGCGAAGATTTTCGGGAACGGCGACAGCACGAACGCCAACCAGTCATCGCAGGCGCTCAACCAGCAGCCGGTCATCGCCGGACCCGGCGGCGTGCGACAACCGATCGGTATTCCGACCGGACAGGGATGGACCGCGTCGTTCCAATTTTCGTCGACACGCAGCAGACCGATTCCCGGCGCGCGCGTGATCGATCCGCGGGCGACGTGTCAGGTGTTGATCAACGATCCGATCAATTACCAGCGATGCTTGAACACCCCGCAGCCGGCCGACACACTGCAGCAAACCATTGCCGGCGGCGCGCCTTTCGTGACGCCGGCGCTCACGACGCTGCGCGCCAATGCGTCGTTCAGCCTCACGCCCAAGTGGGCGCTGCAGTGGTCGACCGGCTACGACTTCGAGCTGCACCAGTTTTCCGACCAGGACGTCGGCCTGCAGCGCGACATGCACGACTGGCGCGCGATCTTTCACTTCTCGCGCGCGCCCAACGGAAACTTCGCGTTCAGCTTCTACATCGCGCTCAAGGCCGAGCCGGATCTCAAGTTCGACTACAACCGGAGCACGTACAGGCCGCAGGCGGGGCCGGCCCCTTAAGGCAGACAGGGCGGACAGGACGGACACGACCGGACCATCTGTCCGCCTTTAGTCCGCCCGTATTGTCCACCCCGAAGGACGGCGTGCGCGGTGCGCCGAAAGTAACGCCTTGATGTGATTGATTTTGCCGCGCCACAGCGCTCGGCGCGGGGCGTGCACTACGGTGGCGTATACGCCGATGGAGCCTGCAATGCGCCGCACGACTCTCGCGGCTGGTGCCGTGATCGCACTCGCCGCCTGCTCGACCTCGGATCGCCTGACCGGGAACCACATCAATCTTGCGCCGCCGAATAACCTCACGTACCAGCTGATCCCGAGCGGGAATGCCGATTTCCCGGAGGGGATCGATTTGCGGTGGGATCCGGTGAACGATCCCGATATCGCCGACTATGCGGTGTTCTCGCGATCATCGGCGAACGGCACGTGGAATCTCCGCGCGCAAACGACGTCTCCGTCGTTCGAGGACCTGGGCGCACCGGATCTCCAGTATTACGTCGCCTCCGAGGCGGCCGACGGGTCGATGAGCGCGCCGTCCAACGTCATCACCGTCGACAACACCAACAAACTGCCGCCGCCGGACAGCCTGGAAGCGTTCGCGCTCGACCAGGCCGTGGAGCTGTCGTGGTCGCCTAACGCACGGCTGTTCAACCCGTCGGCCTTCAGCTATTACCGGGTGTACTCGACCGTTTATCACGCCGGGCAGAATCTCTGCGATACCGCGTGGGTGCTCGAGGGCACCACGGTATCGGAGGACTTCATCGCCAGCGGCTTGCCTAACGGGCAGCCGCGCTGCTTCGATGTCAGCGCCATCAGCATCGACGGCCACGAAAGCGATTGGCCGACGCCGGTCGCGGCCACGCCCAGCGCCACATCCGGCGACGTCGTGGTGTTCTCGTCGGCCGATTCGTTGAACAAGAGCGGGTTCGTCTTCCCATCGTCGACGAGCACGCGCAGCGTCGTGGCGAGCGCCACGCGCCCGGGCATCGATTTCCGTGTCGACCGGCATGCCGATGGAAGCCTGTGGTTGGTGCCGGCGAAATCGGGGACGACGGTCGCGCTGTACAGCTCGCAGCCGCTTGCCAGCATCTCCGCCCTCGGTGTTGCGCCGAGCACCGGATTCTCCTCCGGCGCGGTGCGGGCAACGGCCAGGCTCGGCTATGTGTTTCAGGTCGCGCGGCCGGATGGTGTGCACTACGCCGCGCTTCGAGTCGCCGCGGTCGGCGCGAACTTCGTCGTGTTCGAGTGGACCTATCAGCGCGACCCCGGCAATCCGGTGCTCGAGCACATGACGGCGGGAAGCGGCGCGATCGCACGTTAGTCGGGCGACTTGTACGCCGCGCCGTCATCGCCGCTGGCGCGGTGATGACGGCGCGGCGTACATTTTCCCGTCATGACACAACCGATCCTGCTCGACGGTGATTCGCTCACCGTCGACGCTGTGTACCGTGTGGCCGTCGATCGAGCGCCGGTGGCGTTGTCGGATCAAGCCCGCGCACGGGTGGCTCGCGCCCGCGCTGCCGTCGTCGACGTGCTCGAGCGCGGCGATGTCGTGTACGGCGTGACCACCGGCTTCGGCAAGCTGTCCGACGTCGCGATTCCTGCCGACCGCCTGCGCGAGCTGCAAATCAATCTCGTGCGCAGCCACGCGGCCGGCGTCGGTCCGCTGCTGCCCGAGCGCGAGGTGCGCGCGATGATGCTGCTCCGCGCGAACGTGATCGCGAAGGGCTACTCCGGCGGACGCGCCGAGCTGATCGATCTGCTGACGGGAATGCTCAACGCCGGCGTGACGCCCGAGGTGCCGGAGCAGGGCAGCGTCGGCGCGAGCGGCGATCTCGCTCCGTTAGCACATCTGGCCGGCGCGATGATCGGCGAGGGGATCGTGCGGCGCGACGGGGCGCGCGGCACGGCGGCCGACGTCCTGCGCGCGGCAGGTCTTCAACCCGTGGTGCTCGAGCCGAAGGAAGGGATCACCCTGATCAACGGAACGCAGGCGCACACGGCGGTTGCATCGCTAGCGCTCGTGGATGCGCTGCGCATCTGGCGGGCGGCGCACGTCGCGGGCGCGATGTCGCTCGAGGGCCTCATGGGCACGCCCGTCGCATTCGATGAGCGCATTCAAGCGGCGCGCGGTCAGGTGGGGCAAGCCGAGTCCGCGGCGCTGCTTCGAGCGCTGCTCGCGGACAGCGAGATTCGCGAATCGCACCGCGTCGGCGATCCGCGGGTCCAGGATGCGTACGCGCTGCGCTGCATGCCGCAGGTGCACGGCCCGGCCCGCGACGCCCTCGGCTTCGCCGAGTCGGTGATCGCGCGCGAGCTGAACGCGGCAACGGACAACCCGCTCGTCGTGTCCGACTCCGAGATGTTGAGCGGCGGCAACTTCCATGGGCAGGCCGTTGCGTTAGCACTCGACGTGATGGCGATCGCGATGGCGAACCTTGCCACCATCGCCGAGCGACGCATCGACCGGTTGCTGCATCCCGATCTCAATCACGGGCTGCCCGCCTTCCTGGCGCGCGACGCGGGCGTGAACAGCGGGTTCATGATGGCGCAGGTCAGCGCGGCGGCGCTGGCCAGCGAGTGCAAGGTGCTCGCGCATCCGGCGAGCGTCGACACGATTCCGACGGGCGGTGGAAAGGAAGACGTGGTGCCCATGGCGATGGGGGCGGCGTGGAAGCTGCGCCGGTCGGTGGAGAACGTGCGAAACGTCATCGCGATCGAGCTCATGTGTGCGGCGCAGGCCGTGGATTTCCGCGCCCCGCTCTCGCCCGCGCGTCGCGTGGGCGACGCGCGGGCGATCGTGCGGCGCATCGTGCCGCCGCTCGACCGCGATCGCGCGCTGAGCGCGGACATCGCCGCGCTCAGCGGCGCGATCGCGACGGGCGCCTTCGACGCCGTCGCGTCGCGTTAGGCATTCGCGACCCTCGCCGCGCATGCTGTCCTCCCGCTTCGCCCCGTGGCACGTGCCGTTGTTCGCGGCCAAGTACGCGTGGCTCACGCTCAGGCGCCGCCCGATCCTCGTCCACTTCGAGGTCACCATGCGGTGCAACGCCCGCTGCGATTTCTGCGACTACTGGAAAACCGATCCGTCCGCGCGCGCCCAGGAAGCGCGCAGCTTTGCCGACGCCGCCCGCTACTTCTCGCCCATCATGATCACGTTCACCGGCGGCGAACCGCTCCTGCGACGCGATCTCGAAGACCTCGTCGCCGGCGTCGCGCGCGCGGTCCGGCTGCGGTACATTGCTCTCATCACCCACGGCGGCATGCTGACGGTCGAGCGGGCGCGTTCGCTCTGGGACGCCGGCCTCAACCAATTCAACATTTCGCTCGATTTTCTCGACGAGCGGCATGATCGCGCGCGGGGCGTCCCCGGGCTCTCGCGAAAAATTCTCGATCTCGTGCCGGCGCTGCGCGCCGCCGGCATCGACAGCATCCGCTTCAACACGGTGATCAAGCGCGACAATCTCGCCGACATCGTGCCGATCGTTCGACGCGCCGAAGCGTTGGGCGTGGGCGTCTCCTTCAGCACCTACACGGATCTCAAGAACGGAAACGACTCGCACCGGATCGTCGAGGAGCAGTGGCCGGCGCTCGACCAGGTGATCGCGGAGCTGTTGTCGATCAAACGTCGCCGGCGCGGCATCATCGTGAATTCCGACCACTATCTGCGGCAGATTCCGAGGTACGTCCGGGGCGAGATGCACGACCCGTGTCTTTCAGGCCAACGGACCATTCACGTCGACCCGATGGGATACGTGCGACGGTGCCCGGACTTCCCGAACGATTTTCACTGGACCGAGTTTCGCTCGTATCGGCCGATCGATTGCAACGCATGCTTTTACGCGTGCCGCGGCGAGTCGCAGGCGCCGCTCACGATTACGAGGGTGCGGGACATCATGGCGTGAGGAGCCGTCGGACGCAGGTTGCTGCTCGAGGCGCGTTACGCGGTGAGGAGCGCAGCAGTCCGTCGTAGGTGGCTTAGGCCAAACCTTGTCGCCAGCGCAACTTACCGGTAAGTTACGTGGCCTTCGCCACGCCGGAGCGCGGCGCGAAAGCCGCCTCGCACTTGGGAGCCCACCACGCGCTGATGTCGAACGTCGCGAAGCTCAAGAAACGAGCGCTCGAATACGAGCAAAAGAAGCAGTTCGACAAGGCGCTCGAGACGTACGCGCAGATTCTCGACGGGTTGGGGGATCACGTCGACGAGGCCGACGTCGCCCTCTACAACCGCGTGGGCGATTTGCTCGTGCGACAGGGTGACGTCACCGCTGCGGTCGACCACTACGAGCGGGCCGTCGACCTGTACACGGACGGCGGGTTCTTCAACAACGCAATCGCGCTCTGCAACAAGATCCTGCGCAACGCGCCGGGCCGCACGTCCATCTATTACAAGTTAGGCAAGATCAGCGCGAAGAAGGGCTTCGTGAACGATGCGAAGCAGAACTTTCTCGAGTACGCGGATCGCATGCAGCGTACGGGCGAGCTCGAGGAAGCGTTCCGGGCGCTCAAGGAATTCGCCGATCTCTGTCCCGATCAGGACGACATTCGCCTCATGCTCGCCGATCAGCTCGTGCGGAAGGATCGCAAGAGCGAAGCGATCGAGCAGCTGCAGGTGCTGTACGACAAGTTCGAGGCCGAGGGGCGAACGCGCGAAGCGCGGGCGACGGTCGATCGCATGAAGGCGTTGGATCCGGAGCTGGAACCGAAAACGGGTCCGGGCCGCCCGACACCGAAAGCGAACGATCTCGTGTTCCTCGACGTGAACTTCGACGGGCCGCAGCCCGCGCGCACACGGGCTGTGGCCGCGCCGGTCGCGCCGCCGAAAGCAGTGCGGCCGGCCGCGCCGCTCCCGCCGCCTGCGCCGCCACCCGCGGCGGAAACCGAAGAACCGGCGCCCGACATCGATCTGCCCTTCATCAATTCGCAGGCAGAGATCGAGTCGTCGCCGGAGGTCGCGCCGATCTCCGGCATCGAGCGCTCCGAGACGTTCATCGAATCGGAATCCGAGGCGCCTTCCGTCGGCGATGAGCTGGTCAGCCACGCGGATTCGGACATCATCGTCGGCTTCGAACAGACGACGTTCGAGCCGCAGGAGGACTCCGGCTCGCCGGTCGAGCCGGTGGCCGGCCTCGAGACCACCATGCCGGCCGAGGACGACGGCCTCCTGGATGGTGCGTTAGGCGGCGGGTTGGGCGAGCTGGAGCTGGAGGACGCCGACGAGCCGGCCGGGAACGGCGCGTCCATCGATCTGCCGCTCCTCGAGATCCCGGTGGATGACGCGGACGTGCCCGAGAACGTGGGCGGCGACCTCACGTTCATCTACTCGGGCGACACGACGCCCGACCTGCCTAACGACGAGCCGGCGCCCGAGCCCGCCGCCCCGGACGCGTTCGGCGATGACCCGCCGCTCGGCTCGGAGCCGTTCCCCGACAGCCAGGACTTCGAGCAGTCCATCGACGCGGCGCTCGACCACGCGCGCTTCGACCCGGACGTGGATCCGCTCGCCGGCCTGCCGTCCATCGATGCCGGTCCGCCCGAGGACGCGGCGGACTTGCCGCCGCTGCCGCCCATGGACGACACGCCGCCCGCCGTGCACCATCCGGCGGCCGACGCGGCCGTCCAGCGCCTGCGGATGGCCGTCGAGCAATCGCCTAACGACTTCGACGTGCGGCGGCAGCTCGCCGAAGCGCTGCTCGAAGAAGGCGAGCGCGACCTCGGCCTGGCCGAGCTCGAACACGCGATGCTCGGCTTCGAGACGACCGGGAATCTGCGCAGCGCGAGCGCGATCGCCGAAGAGATGATCCGCGTCGAGCCGGGCAGCGTGCGATTCCATCAGAAGCGCGTCGAATACGCCGTGCGCGCGAACGACAAGGCGCGCCTCGTCGACGCGTACCTCTCGTTGGCCGAGTGCCTCTTCGGCAGCGGCCAGCTCGATAAATCGCGCGCGGTCTACAGCCGCGTGGTGGAGCTCAACCCCGGCGACGAGCGCGCGCGCGCCGCGCTGTCCGCGTTGGGCGGAGAGTCGCTCGTGGCGACGCCGTCGTCCACGACGCCGATTTCGCGCCCGACGGTTCGCCCGTCGCCGGTGCGCACCGACGACCGGGGGCTCGCCGCCACGGCGCCGACAGCCACGCCGGCCGCCGGCTCGGACGCGAATTTCGTCAACCTCGCCGACTGGCTGCGCGAGGAAGATGCGGCCAAGAATACCCGCATGGTGGTCGATGTCGGCGAGCCCGCCACCGATCAGCAGCAGGTCGACTTCGCCGAGATGTTGAGCATGTTCAAGCAGGGCGTGGCGGCCAACGTCGATGAAGCGGACCACGAAAGCCACTACGACCTCGGCGTCGCGTACAAGGAGATGGGATTGTTGGACGAAGCCATCTCCGAATTTCAGAAGGCGCTGCGTGGAACCGAACACCGCGGCCGCACGTACGAGGCGTTGGGGCAATGCTTCGTCGAGAAGCGGCAATATCAGATCGCGCTGACGATCCTGTCGCGCGCGCTGACGGACCAACACGCGACGGACGATCAACTCGTGGGCGTGCTCTACCTGCTCGGCTACGCATCGGAAGCGCTGGGACGATTCCCGGACGCGCTCAAGTTCTACGAGCGCGTGTTCGCGGTCGACATCCAGTTTCGCGACATCGGCGACCGCCTGGCCGCCGTGGAGCGCAAAGCGCGATGACGGCGGTCGCGCAGTCGCGCTCGCGGCGCAGCCCGACGTTAGGCGACGTGCAGCGTCCCGTGCGAGAGCCGCTGGCGGCGGTGGGCGAGGAGTTGCAGCGCATCGTCACCGCCGACCTGCCGCTCATCGACGAGGTGAACGGCCACCTCTTGCTCATGAAAGGCAAGATGTTTCGCCCAACGTTGGCGCTGCTGGCGAGCCGCGTGGCCGGTGATGGCGACCGGCGCGCCGTGACCTTGGCGGCGGTGGTCGAGCTGGTGCACCTGGCCACGCTCGTGCACGACGACTCGGTGGATCACTCGACCCTCCGGCGCGGCATGCCGACGGTCAACTCCCTGTTCACCCACCAGATCTCGGTGATCATGGGAGACTTCCTCTATTCGCGGGCCGTCGTCGAGCTGGCGCGGTTAGGCGATTGGGATGTGCTCCGCGTCCTCGCACGGGCGACCAACGAGATGACCATCGGCGAGATGCGCCAGCTCACGGCGCTCGATGCGCTCGCATTCGGGGAGGCCGACTACGAAGCCCTCATTCGCTGCAAGACCGCATCGCTGCTCTCGGCCACGTGCGAGATCGGCGCGATTGCCGGCGGCGGCGCGCATCGCAAGCGCTTCGCCCGCTACGGCGAGCAGCTGGGCATGGCCTTTCAGGTGGCCGACGATCTCCTCGATTACACGGCGACGAGCGCCGATACCGGCAAACCGACGGGCCTCGATCTGCGCGAGCACAAAGTCACGCTGCCGCTCATCGCCGCGCTGCGCCAGATGCCGGCATCGGCTCGTCGCCACGTCGAAGCGCTGTTTGCCACACCGGAACCCGCCGATGCGGACATCCAAACCGTCATCGAAATCGTGGTCGAGCACGGCGGACTCGACTATGCCCGCCGCCGCGGTGTGCAGTACGCGCGGGAAGCGGAACGAGCGCTGGAGGGCCTGCCCGACACGCCGGTGCTCGCCGCCCTGCACGACGCCATCGCATACGCCATGGATCGGAGACATTGATGGCTCAAGGCTCGTCCAAACACCGCCCCGGCTTCCACGCGCTCGTCCTCTCCATCGGCTTCATCGTAGGCGGCCTGCTGACGCAGGTGGCCCGCCGGTTTTTGCCGGCCGGAGCGGTGAAGGAGTTCCTCACCTCCGGCGTGACGCCAAGCTGGGGGCCGCTGCCAATCGACCTCGTCATCGTTAAGTTTGCGGTAGGCCCGATTGCGCTCGACGTGTCGCTGCTGAGCCTTCTCGGGGTTCTGATCGCGTACTTGATCGCCAGGTCCCTCTTCTAGGGGCATCACATGAACTTCGCAAATCTCGGCTTCGGCGAGATCCTCCTCATCGTTCTCATCGTGTTGCTGCTCTTCGGCGCGAAACGCATCCCGGAGATCGCAGGCTCCATGGGAAAAGGGATCCGGGAATTCAAGAAGAGCATGACCGAGGTGCAGACGTCCATCACGCAGGAGGTTTCGACGCGTGACGATCGCGAGCGCCTCCGCGCGCCAGAGCCGCAGGCCCGCGCCGATGACGTACGGCCCGAGCCCAAGCGGCTCATCGACACCTGAGGCGGGTGCCTAACGACAAACCGCGCGCCGGCATCGGCGCGCGGTTCTTTTTGTGCCTAACGTCAGGC
>Ga0207695_10001043_pt1 | contig 48727 bp, 76 predicted proteins | sample KBSC54metaG_FD_184354 | JGI IMG/M metagenome (GOLD analysis project Ga0207695, IMG submission 184354) | Corn rhizosphere microbial communities from Kellogg Biological Station, Michigan, USA - KBS C5-4 metaG (SPAdes) (version 2) | ecosystem: Host-associated > Plants > Roots > Rhizosphere > Soil...
CTGCGCTTCGTTTGAGGTGTCCAACCGGCATCGACCCGAACAGGTCTGGCTCGCCAAGGACGAAGCCGAGGGCTGGCAGATCGCCGAACGGGAGCAGGGTTTGCGAGGCATCCAGCAGATCAAGCCCGCCCCCACCAAGCCCGACGAACTGCCGGAATGGGTGCTGCGGGAGGCGATGAGGCTGACGACTGAAGAGGTCGCCCGCCTCCTTGTCGAACGCGACGAACACCCCAACGCCGCCGACTGGCGCAACCGGGCTGAACGCGCCGAAGCGCAGCTTGCCGAGGTGCTGGCCGAACGCGGGGAGCTTCGGTCAGGGCTGGATGAGCAGGGGGAGCCGGTGGATGACGAGAACCTACATCGCTTAGTGAATGATCTCCGCCCTTACGCAGACAAGCAGATTGGGTCGCTGAGGATCGACATGGCGGACGTGCGTTCGATCCTCGCGCTCTTTGACGCGCAACGCACCTCCGAACCCAAGGAAGACCCCGACCTTGTGCTGGCGAGGGTCACAGAAAAGGTGGCGAGAGCGATTTGCCGCGCGAATACGGAACAGCGCTGCCGGGCTGCCAAAATGGCCGGTCAGGAGTTCACTGACGCGGTGGAAAGCCAAGTGGAGAATGGGTGGGACTTGTGGAAGCCGGAAGCTGAGACCGCCATCAAGCACCTGCGCGAAGCGGGTTGGAAGGAGGGGGTGTGATGGGCTGGAAACCGATCGAAAGCGCGCCTTATGGCGAAGTTGTCGAGGTTCGGAACGAACTGATGGAAGAGCCTTGCCGGGCTACCCGAGGGTATATCTGGAACGGTAAGGTTCACGCCAACCAGAACTTCTTCACCAGCGTCTATACCCCACACCAGTATTTCCCAACTCCCGCAGGCCAGTTGGTATGTCCTACTGAATGGCGTCCGCTAGAGGAACCCCGCCCATGACCGACCCCCACGAAATCGCCGCGAAGCTGACCAAGGCGCACTTTCGGTTTCTGGACGATGTCCGCAATGAGCAGGAACTCAGGCTGGCGGATAGATCGGAAGACCGCATCAGGCAGAAGTGTCGCCGCCTCGGTCTAGTAGCTTGGTGTGGGAAGCCAGTGCGCTGGCAAATCTCCGGACTCGGCCTCGCCGTCCGTGCCATCCTTCAGGAGAAGCAGTGATGCGCCGGATCATCTGCCTCTTTCGGGGCCATCGTTGGGAAACGTCTCGGTTCGTCGTCCTAGGGGACGGCGGCGCTCAACAGTTCTGCGCCCGCTGCGGCGCTTGGAGGGATCACCCATGACTGCCATAACCGCAGAGACGCCCGCAAGCGAGGTGTGGACGAGAGCCAATGAAGCAGCCAGATCTGCCGCTGGTCAGTCGTGGAGCGACAAAGCCGCCACCGCCATAATCCAGCGCGCCTTCGATGCGCGGGAGGCGGCCAAGGACGCGCGGATCAAGAACCTCAATGACGCGCTCACGATTATGAACAAGCAGAGCGAGGATCTGTTGAATGATTGGGAAGCCCAACGCTCGCAGCACCTCGCCCGGATTGCCGAACTGGAAGCGGAGGTGGGGAGGCTGCGGGAGGTGTTGTCTGACATATTGAATATGTGGTCAACGCGTACAGTTGAAGCCGCCCGCGCCGCCCTCAACGGAGGTAGCCATGACCAGTGAACATCCGGTGTTGAAGCCGTGCCCGTTCTGCGGATCGTCCAACGTGGCACCGGCGCTGATCGGCTACCATCGCGTAGGCTACTGCAAGAACTGCGGAGCAAAAGGGCCGCACCGCGACAGTCCTACGCCAGTCGAAGCCATCGCCGCATGGAACACCCGCCCCACACCTTCCCCCGATGTGGCGGACGTCTCGGATCAGTTGCGCAAGGAAGCAGCCATGTTGCGCGAGATCGCGAAAAGCGAGGCAAGGGGGGTAGACTGGCGCGAAAACTTGGGCGCCTCTGCTGAATGGCTCACCCAAGCCGCCGCCACCATCACCGCCCTCTCCGCCGAACTGGCCCGCAAGGACAAGGCGCTGGAAGAGGCGAGGGCATTTATTGCGGACCCGGCAAAGCATCGCTATTGGGGCGCTGGCGAACCAGACTGCCCACGCGAGATCAAGGCGGGCAATGGCGAACTTCATACCCTTCGATGCAAGGTCTGTGGACAGGATAGCCCCCGCGACCAGATTTGTCGGGGAGGGTTCGATGCGGGCTAGGCACGTCCCACTGCGCTACAAGCGGAAACTGTCGCTTTCACCTTGGATGGTCGAGCGGCTGTTTCGCCAACCATGGAAACGGCAGGGGTGTCCATTCAAGTCGTGGGCGCTGAGGAAGCGTTATCGCTACTGCCTCGCCAAACTCGGAGAGCGTAATGGTTGACGTTGAAGATGCGATCACAGTGATGATTAAGCAACGGCTTGAACGTGTCCAAGCTGAAATCCGATCAGCCAAGATTGCGGAGAAGGAGTTGCTGGAGATCATCGACGCTGCCGACCGAATTGTTTATGCCAGGAATGGAGAGCGTAATGGTTGATCCTATCGAAGCGGTTGCGAGGGCGATTGCGGCTGAAGCTGGAAGGCTGGATGAGGATGCGCCTGAAACCTGTGGGCGCTTGCAGTTCGTCTTGAACCGGAGCGACTTGCTCGCCCGCGCCGCCTACGCAGTGCTTGCCCCGATCCTCCGCGAGGAAGGTGCCAGGGCGATGCAGGAAGCGGCGCTACGGGCGCTCAGGACCGCGCAATACGATCCGGCGCCCTACACCAAGGGGAAGGGCGCGATCGAGGCGCTGAACCCCGCCGAGATCGTCGGGCAATGAAGGTAACGCAGGAAGATCGGGAGGCGGCGCGCCGGCTTTGTGGGCTTCCGTCCGATCCAGCCTTTATCGACAGCGATAGGGCCGTCCAAGCCTTCGCCGCCCATCGGGAAGCGGCAGAGGCGAGGGTGGTGGAGTGGCTGCGCACAAGCCATGTCGGCGCGGCTCTGCCCGGCATTGCCGACGCCATTGCTCGCGGCGAGCATCTGAAGGGATAGGGGGAAGGGATGAAGTACGTGATCGACTATTTTCTGGGCGTGATGGTCGTGCTTCTCATCGGATGGTTTGTAGCATGGCAGCCGCCTTGGGCATGGCATTGGGATCCTGCGATCCGCCTCCTGGTGCTCCTCGGCGCATATTTCCCTGCGTTGGTGTTTTTCTGGACGCGTCCGAGCACGTTCTGGCCCCTCCGCCACCCTTGACGCCCGCCCCCTGAGGTGCGATTCTATCCGTCCCGGCAGGCAAGACCTGTTGGATAGCGGCAGGGTTCGGGGAAGCCGGAATTACCTGACAGCGATATGCTAGCCCTGCCGCTTACCCCGGCCAAGCCCTTACTGTCGCCAGATGGCTACTGACTGACGCTCAGCGCCCATTCCCGACAGGCGAGGCCGTAGGACTGCCAGTCCGCTGCCCGGCGCACGTCGGCGCTGTCAACCATGACAGGCTCTCCGGTGGGCACGCTTTCAGGAACGCTGGCAGGATCGGCTTCACCGACGGGCTGGGCGGGGCTGACACGGGATGGCTGCGGTCTCGTGGCACTTCATCGAACGGCCGCTCTTGCGCAAGCGCGTCGCGTTGTTCGACGGGCTTGGCCGTCGCCTTGGACGGCTGGAGACGGCCAGCCCGCCACGAGCACGCGCGCGGGGTGGCAGGGAAGGAAACATCTGGCAGGATCCCGAAGCCGAAGAACGGCCGGGCGCGCTCGAAGCCGAGGCGAGGTGAATGCCCGGCCTGCGCACTCTATTATCCGTCGTGGCATTCATCCTGGCCGTGGTTCTGGCCGGCCGGGCCTTCTTGCCTCGCCCCAAGGCGGGGTGCCCGTACAGCGCTTGCGACTGCGAAGGCCGGTCATGCGATGAGTGTCTGCGGGACACGGTCTGGTAGATATCTGCTGCGGCTGACCAGCCGGGACGATCCAATCCCGAGCGATGCGATCGACTACCCCACGATCTGCACGATAGCCGGCTCAGCGAAGGTCCGGCCGCCGGTCGTCACGGCCTCGACCAGCACCTCGCAGACCTTGCCCGACGTTCCCCCCGACAGCCAGAACGTCACCGCCGTGTCTGTGTGCGTGACCGATCCGACCACGACATCGCCGGTCGCCACCGTAGCGGTCGCGCTCGTGATCGTGTCGCCGCTGTCCATGCGCTTGGCGAAGTCGAAGCGGTAGTCGAGGTTCTCGTCGTGGAGCTTGTTCGGGAGTTTCATGGCTGGCCCTTCGTGATGGTGGAGGAGCGCGGCTCTGGGGGCAGCGAGAAGCTGCGAGGCTGTACTGGCAGCGTCACCGCCCGGAGCGCAGCAGGCAAGACAAACGATCGCGTCACGGCCAGGACGAACGCGCGAGACCGGGCAGAAAGGGCGAAGATGCGCTCGGGCGGCGTGACCGTGGGCCGCAGCGTGTCGGCGACGTAGGCGAAGAAGGCGGCGGCAGCCTGTCCGACGGCAAAGACGCGACCGAAGGTGTTGCGAACGGCTGTCGTGATCCCTGCGCTGGCAACCACGCTGAACTGGCGGACAAAGGCGCGGCCGAGCGCGACCTGCGCGGTTCCAGTCGCGATGAAGGTTTTGACCGGCCCGATCCGCCGGGACAGCGCGACAACCCCCGATCCAGAATAGGCGCGACCGATACCTATCGCCCGCGCGATCTGAAGCGAGGTGCCCGACGTATAGGCAAATGAGACGCTGTGCGTTCCGCCTCGCTGAGCTGTGAGTGCGCCGGATGCTCCATAGCTGAACGAGCGGGCGACGGCTTGGCCTTGCAGAAAGGCCGGCGATCCGATTGCACCGAAGGTACGCACTAGACCGGTGCGACGCGACAGCACGAGGTTTCCGGAACCGGCATAGGCCAGCCCGAGACCATGTGCGGCCACGCGGGTCAGGCTCAGTACCCCTGTTGAGGTGAACTGGCGGGAGAGTCCCGTAGAGCGCCCCAGCGAGGCTGATGCGGCCCCGGTGTAGGTGCCTTGCAACCCGACTGAGCGGACCAAGGATGAGGTCCCCGCGCCGCTATAGGAGCGGATCAGCCCAGCGGTTCTCGTGAGGCTCGACGATCCGGACCCGGCATAGGTCAGGGTCTTGGCAGTTGTCTGGGCCCTCGACAGCGTCAAAGCGCCGGAGCCGGCGTAGGAGCGGGCGACAGACACCGCGCGGCCCAACGCCGCCGAACCGGTCGATGCGACCTGCCGGATTAGAGCTACGGTGCGTGCGACGCTGACCGCTCCAGTGCTGGACGCGCTGCGGGTCAGGCCGACCGTTCTGGCGAGCGCCAGTGACCCGGAACCGGAGGCGGAAAAGCTGCGAGCATAGGCTCGTCCTGCGGAGAACGTGGCGGAGACGCTGGCCGTGACGCTCCGCACCAGCGCCGCGGTGCGGGTCAGCGTCAGCGAGCCCGTGGAGGCATAGGAGAAGGTCCGGATAGCCGCCAGGACGCGCGACAGCGACAAGACGCTGGAAGCTGTGGCCGAGCGGGAAACACCGACGATTCGCGCCAGTGAGAGCGCTGAGGAGGCCGTGGCGGACGGCGCCTTGGAGTAGACCTTGCCCGAGGTGAACGAGGCCGATCCGCTACCGCTGTAGCTCAGCGTCTGCGTGTAGATGATGGGCCATGCCGGATACCAGTAGAGCACCAGCAGGCCGCCCGCGCCTGCGCCGCCGGCATTGCCCGAGCGGCGGCCACCGGAACCGCCCGCGCCGTAACTGCCGCCTGCGAATCCTGCTGCGCTCGTGGTCGGTGCACCGGCGCCAGAACCGGATCCAGCCGTGCCGTATTCCGACGTAGATGAGGTGCCCGCCGCGTTGGTGGTGCCCGAGGTCGTGCCGTTGTTGCCTGATCCGCCGGTGCCGCTCGACCCATTGCCGCCAGTGCCGGTCAGTGACCACGCGCCCGTCTGCTTACCCCGCCCCGCCGCGCCGCCACCTGCACCCGATGAGGTGGAGGTCGATCCGGCAACGCCTGCGCCGCCCGCGAACGAATAGTCGCCGATGCAGTTGCCGGTTGTGCCGCCGGCGGTCGTGGTCGCCCCCGCGCCGGCTGCCTGGAGAACGACGGTTGATGAGACGGTGACTGTGGTCGCGCCGGTCGATGTCGCAGTGCCATTCGACGCGCCGAGCTGGTAGGTGAAAGCCGCGCCGGCCGTAAGCGATAGCTGAGCCTTGGAGGCGAAAGCGCCGCCGCCGCCACCGTTGCCGGTGGAGGGTGATCCGGTTCCAGTGCCAGATGCACCGGATGAGCCCGCGCCGATCGCCTCGCCCCAGTTCATGGAGGTGAAGGCTGACGGCGCGTTCTGCGAGCCGGAGGTGTAGACCTGGTTGGACCAGTTCGAGCTGTAGAACCCTGATGGCACGGTGAAGCCGCTGATGGCCGTGGCACCGAAGTTGAAGGTGATTTGCGCAGTGGTGCTGGTCGAGGCGGCGACATAGGGAAACCAGTAGTTGCCGGTGTATGTGCCGGCATAACCGCCCGTCCCGGTGGCGGGATTCTGGTTCGCGATGACGTCGTTGTTCCAGTTGCCGGCCGCGTTGTGCTTGACCCAGATCTTCTTCGACGTGCTGTCGAACGCGACGAAGAACCAGTCTCCGGTGTTGACCGTCTCGGTAACAGTCAGCTGAAGCGTGCTGCCAGTCTGAATGGCCCACGACGTCGCGGTGACGCCGACAAAGGCCGGACCGCTATACACCTGGTTGAGCTGATCGGTGACCCCGATATGGATCGTTGAACTCGTCCCGAAGCTATTGATCTGGAATGCGAAGATGTTCTTGTGGCCGGAGAAGAACCGGCAGTCGCCAATCGCCGGACCGACCCATGAGCCCGACATAGATGCCTGGAGGCCGCTGAGCGAGATCGATCCGGAGTTGGTCGGATTGGCAAGGCCGGTTGCCATGACAACTTAGCTGTACGCAACCTTGAAGGTGAACGTGATCGCATCGCTGATGTTCAGCGCAACGCCAGTGAAGTCCGACTTGGCATAGAGGTTGCCCGAGCCAATCGTGCTGTTGTCGAACAGGCCGGCATTGGTCACCGTGCCGGCGCCGGTCGCGGTCAGCGTGCCGGTCACCTGGTAGGTGTCGTTGGTGGTGGTCGTGGTCTGCTGGCTGCTGGTGCCGGCGGTGCGCGAACCGGTGGTGCTGGACAGATCGAGCGCCTTTTCGCTGAACAGCGTCGTATCGGTCGTAGCGGCGGTTCCGGCGCCGGTGCCCCAGCCGATCTGCTTGGGCTCGGTGCCACCGCCCGACAGGCGCGAGGTCACGATCGAGCGTGCGGTATTGGCAAGAACATTGGCCATGGTTCAGGCTCCTTCAGCAGGCTGAGCGGCCGGGTTCGCGGCCACGGTGACGGTGATCTCGGTGCCTTCGGGGAATTCGCTCAGGGCCTCGGCGGGGAGGGTGAGCGAGAGCGTGGCGCCGGCATCGAGCGGAAGGGCTTCGATCACTGCGCGGTCGAAGTTGACCGTGGCGGTTCCGATCCCCGGCACGTCCACCTCGCGCTGGAGGGTGACGACCTGGGCATTCTCGACGCGAAATTGCAGTGTCTGGGGCATGTCAGTCCTCCTTGGGGCCGAAGGTTTCGGTGGTGGCGATGGGTTTTCCGTCGGCATCGAAGGTCGTGGTGACGCTGCGATGCTCGATGGTCCCGTCGGCGCGGGTGATCTCCATCTCCAGCGACACCTCAGAAGGGCGCGAGTTGGCGAGAGCGGAGCCGAGTTCGATATGTCCGGTCATGGGGTGGGGCTTTCAGTTGCGGTTTCGGTGGGGACTTCATCAGCCGGGACAGCATCCCCGGCGGCGATCAGCGCCTTGACGTCGGCGAGCATGAGGGCGAGCCGGGCTGTCGAGCGGGTAAGGAAGTCGTCGTCGGCGCGGGGGCGACAAACCACTTCGGGATCGGGCCCTGCAACGGATCCGTGAACACCCGCCCCAGCCTGATCGGCTCCGGGCACACCGGCGGGGCTGAGACCGGCGGCCGGGGGTGGCACGCGGCCAGTGTCGGCAGCAGCAGCAAAGCGGCGATAGTAGGCAGGAGCTTGGGCATCGGACTTCTCCGCGATGGCCTGCGAGGTGACGGCGGGCTGATGGTTGACGGCGGTCTGCGCGGTGCGGGCCTGGTCGCTGGCGGTCTGGAACGCAACGGCGTCGGAGTGCCGGCCGGCCTTCTCGTGATCCCATCCCCGCCACAGCCAGACGTTGCAGCCGAGCGAGAGCGCGAGAGCGACGGCGAGGAAATGCACCGGCGAGGCGGTGAGCCAGCGCCAGCCGGCCTTGATCTCGCCCTCAGCGGTGACCGCCCAGCGCGAGAGCCAGCCCTTGAGGAGCCATGTGGTGAGGCCGGTCAGCATGAGTGCCACCTCGCAAGCAGGGGCGCGCACAGGATCAGCCCGGCGCACAGGAGGGTGAGGGCGCAGAGGAGGCGGCCGGTCATGGCCGCGCTCCGCAGGCGATTCCGCTCGGATGCAGGTTGCGCGCGCGCTTCACCCAGCCGTTGCGGAAGGTGGCGAGAGAGGGGTTGCCGCGGATCAGCCGGAGGTATTCGCCCTCCTGCTTGACCGCGATGTAGCGCAGCGTTGCCTCGCACGCGGGCGTGACACCCTGTCGGGCCTGCTTCATCTGGTAGGCAGCAAGGTCGGGCGCGCCGAGCGGCAGGCCAGAAGCTGGAACGCCGGCACTCTCGCGGAACCAGCGGTTCGGACGGGCAGGCCCCATGTTGACCGCGATGTTGACCAGTTTGTCGGCCACCGCCGGTTCGATCCCGATCAGCGGCATGTAGCCGGGGCGGTCCACGTAGTCGGCGATATAGACCTGATCGGCGCAGACCTTGGCTCCGACATCGCAGCTTCGCGGAAAGACCTTCATGTCGCCGGAGTAGCCGTGCTGACGGGCAACCTGCTCGGTCACTCCATATCGCGTGGCGCCCCCCGGATCCTTCGGGTTGTCCACGTAGCCGCCCTCGACCGCGTACACGCCGGCGAGGATCAGAGCGAGCGCCCCCGCCGGCTTGGCGAGGCGCTTGCCCTGCGGCTGCGCCGGTTGCGCCGGATCAGGCACCGGGCTTTTCCTTGAGCACCGCGAGCAGCACCGACGCGCCGAAGCCGAGATAGGCGAGCTCGGGCTTCATCGCGCCGAACACCTGTGCCCCGGTCACTGCGGCGCCGAGAATGAGGCCGATCCACGTCGAAAGTTCGCGGGCCCGAGCCTTGATCCAGTTCATGATATTCCCCCTCTGTGTGCCCCACCCAGCGCACCGGGTGGGGCAGCGCGACGATCAGGCAGTCGGTTCGGGTGCGGGATCGGTCGGGGCCGGCTCCGGAGCGGTAGTGACGGCATCGATCTTCGCGGTGACAGCGGCAACGCTCTGCGCCGTGATGTCGTCGAGGCTGGCGATGGTCGCCTGAGCGTCGGCAAGCGCGGCGTCGTCGGCCTGCGCCTTGGAGATCAAGCGATCAGCAGCAGCCGAAAGGTCGGCCAGGGCGGCGGTGGTCTTGGTCAGTTCGGCCATGAGGATCATTCCTTCGAAGCTGGGCAGGATGATGTGGCCAGTCAGCACGGCCCATGCGTGCCGGAGGCGGGTGAGGAGAGGGCGCATAGCGTCAGCCCCCCTTGATCCAGTCGACGCCCAGGACGGCCGCCAATGCGCTGATGACGCTGGCTATGACGGTCAGAAAACTGACGGCGCCCTTGCGCTTGTTTTCGGAGGCTTCGAGCCCCGCTAGGCGTTGATTGATCCTGTCGAACCCGTCCTCGATAATCTTCTCCAGACGGTCCAAGCGCGCCCCCATTGCGTCCTGCTTTCCCTCCATCCGCCCGATGTCGCGCTGGAGTTCAGAATGGTTGGGGACAGGCACGCTCAGTTGCCCCACGCCCAGATTGTCACGACCGAATTGGATCCGCCGCCGTTGTTGCCGAAGACGCTGCCGCCGGTCAGCGAGACGCCAGGCGCGAGATAGGGGGAGTATGAGCCTGAATAACCAAGGCCGGAGAAACCGCCGGGCGCGGCGCCGAACAGGTTGTTGGGAAAAGGCTTAGGCCAGCTGAATGCCGTTGATCCCCCTGCGGAGCAGTTCACGCGCTTCCATTCTACGAGAAAGTCGCTCGCCCACGTTCCGTCGTTCACCGCGATGTAGCCATCGGTGGAGAACAAATGGTCCGTAACCCTGAGGACGCCAGCGGTTGGTTTGATCGCCACCCAGTTCGCTGCGCCGACGCCGTCCGGATCAGTCGCATTGGCGTCGACGGTCGATACCCAGACTGTCCCCGGCGTGGTCAGCGAGGAAAGCTGCGCGCCTTTCGGATACCCACCGATAGCGGTGCAGAAGGTCGAATCGAACAACGCGGCGCCGCCGGCCATGAACCAGCGCATTCCCGCAGTGATCTGGTTCAGGATGCCATTGAAATCCTTGCCGTTTGGCGGAACGCCGCCCGATGCGATCGGCGTGAACGTCTCAGGCGGGAAGCCATCGGTAAGGCTCGCCGGCGCATCCGTTCCGCTCGCCGCGACGTGATCCTTCGGAATAGGCCTGATGTAGGCGCCTCCCGCCCCATTGGCGAAGGGGATGGGGAACCTGGCCGGGACGTCACTTTGATTCATGGCTGTTCCACCGTCACTGAGACCCCGATCGGACGAGGCAGGACCCCTGACTGCGTGACGATCGCGTAATCTACTTTCGACAATGTCGAGCCGAACACGAAGGTCATCGTCATGTTGCCGTTGTCGCGGACGTAGACGTTCTCGTAGGCAGGGAAGAGCGCGCGCAGGATCGCGTTGATCGCCGGGATAGAGCTGTTGGTGACGTTGAGCGCCGCCTTAGCGAGAATGACCTGCCGGTAGGCGATGTCGGTCAGCAGGAAGTTGGGCGTGAAGGCTGTCGAGGACCCTCCGGTAGAGACGCCCCAGAACACGCCATCGCCGAACGTGTGGGCGTCGCTGGCGGTGGAAAAGCCAAGATAGGCCGTCGCAGGGATCGGGTCGCCGTCGTCGACGAACAGCGCCCGATTGACGCCGACAATACGCCCCCAGATGTCGAGCCCGAATCCCACTGCGGTGTCGACGTTCCACACGGCATCGAAGAACGCGTCGAACGCTGCCTGACGGTCGATCGCATAGCTGAGCGCATCAAGCAGGCCGACGATGATCGGGCTGTTCGCGTATTGGCTGAGCAGGGCCTGACGCCAGTCGAAGAACCGCGGCGGCCCTGAGTCACTGCCGCCCGTAAACCCGAGCGGCTGTTCGCTGACCGGGACGAGCGTCGTCATACAAGGCTCACAGCAATGTGCGCGGGATCAAGGGTCGGCATCTTGTCGATGTTGACGACCACATCAGGGTCGGTCGGCGAGCTGGTAGTGCCGACGGTGATCGAGACCACCTGCGCCCACGGGCCGAGGGCAGCGACCGCGCCGGCGAAGCGCAGCGCGTAGACAGTCGCTCCGATCCGCGAGCGTGGGCCACCATCGTCGCCGTTGAACGCGGCCACGATGGCGTTGCGCACCTGCGTCACTGCATCGGCGGGCACCAGACCGTTGTTCGCCAGCTGCACCGAGAAGTAGATCGGCAGCGCGACGGCGCGCTTGAAGGTCACGGAATAGGACGGGTAGGGCAGCGAGTAGCCGGAGCTATCGTCCTTCACCGTAACCGTCGTGTCGCCATTGTAGGCACAACCCGGGGGCTTGCGGGTCCAGATTGCTCGAGCGATGTCGGCATCGGCGCCGCCATAGACAGAGACATAGAGCGAACGGGCGGCAACCGAGACGCCGCCGATCGTCGCACTCGACGCCGTTGCGTTCTCCGTCACGTAGGCGTCGTTGACGCCCTCAACTGCCAGCACGGCTCCGCGGACGGCCGGGAGGATGCCTGTGGCATTGAGCGCGACGGACTGGGCCCGGCGGTTCTCGAACTCGGTGCGGGTTTCCTCGTCGCGGCCGAGAGTTCCGTCGGACGCGTTGGTGATAGAATCCCAGCCGGAGACGACGCGGTAGATTGTGGACAGTGTGCCAGCCGGGCAGGGTATGGGACCGGTCTCGATCGCCGCGAACAGAACCGATGCGGTGCCGCCAGCTCCGATCGTCGCATCGGAGAGGCTCTGGTAGATGTTGCCGTCCACGGCCTGGGCGAGCGATCCCGCCGGGATGAGCGTGCCTGTCGCGCCGCTGCAGGTACAGGTGACGAGCGTCGGCGTCGCGATGATGCGGGTGAGGAAGTAGATGCGGGCGATGGCATCCTGCATCCGCCCTTCGGAGTAGGCAGGATCGACCTGGTTGACGTACTTCAGGAAAAGGTCGTTGTTGGCGCCGAGCATCGCTGCCAAGGCAGTGACAAGCTGACCCTGCGGGGTCGCGTCGGACGGGTTCAGAGAGCCGCCGAACGCCGCCTGAAAGTCTGCCCACAAGCCAGCAAGGATCGCCGCCTCGGTCGGAGAGGAGACGCCTTGCGGAGTGAAGGAGGGGGAGGGGACGTTCGTGCTCATAGCGTCACCGTTCCTCCGGAGAACTGCACCTGCCCGCCGAGCGTCCGGCCGCTGATCTCAGTCAGGAAGACCGTCACGTTGCTCACCCCAGGCACGCGGCGAGCGGCTTGGGAGAGCTTTTCCTTCAGGATCTGGACGGGGACGGCCTGCCCAAGGACCTGCGTGTCAAAGGGTAGGCCGATTGTCGTGTCGTAGTAGCACTCGCCGTCGAACACGCGGCATTCGGATGCGACGTCCTGCTCGCGGCTGTATGGTTCGGAGGCGAGCGCGATGTTGCCGATCGCATCGACGCAGAGGTCCCACGACGACCTGTCGAGAAGTAGGGTGGCAGCCATGTAATTTAGGATAAGCCACGAGCGCGGTCAGGAAGGCGGCCCGCTCGTTCCGCTGCCGGTCTGCACCCCGCCGTGAGTGTGCGTCTTGAGGCTCTTGCCGCCGCCAACTACGTCGGTAGTGCCGGTGATCGTGCCCGAGGTGGTCTGGTCTCCGGTGTGTGTGATGTCGCCCGTGATCTCCACCGCGCCGTTGAGCTTGATTGTGGGGGCGGTGATCTGGACATTGTCGTCGGCATCAATCTCGATGAATGACGTCGCCGGGCCGGCAGGCAGGAGGCCGCCGAAATAGATCCCATCGGACCAGTCGAACCGCCGCCGGCTGCTCGGCAGAGAGGGTTTGCGGTTCGCCTTCACCGACGAAATATCGTTGTGACAGAACACCGCCAGCCCGATGTCGCCCACGCGCGGAGCAATCCGGATTTCACAGGCGCCAGCACGGATGGAGAACCACGGCAGCGAGTGGATCGTGCCATGGTTGGACCCCGTGCCCTTGCCATCGATCTGGCTGACCATGGGCTGCACATCGACCTGCCCGTCGCGCACGGCCTTGACCTGGACGAGCGTAGCTGTCGCCATGCCGTTCATCACCTGCTTCGCGACGAAGGTGATGAGACTGAGATCGCCCTGGCTGAAGTTGATCTCGCCGAAGCCGGCGCCGGGCTGTTGGGTCATGCCGTGTGATCCAGATACATGCACTCGACGTCGGTGAACCATTCGCCGCCGGGGAGGTTGCTTTCGAGCCGGTGGGCGAGGCCGTAGACCTGCCACTGGCCGTTGGCGGTCTGGAACTGGCTCTCCATCTTGATTTTCCGGCCGAACTCCAAGCTCGGGTTGAACAGCGTCGTGAACTGGATCCCGGCTTGGGTGAAGCTGGGGTAGCCGACCAGGCCAGTGTCCTTGCTGATCGTCAGGACATCTCCGTCGCGCGCGCCATCTTTTGGCCAGATCGCGACTACCTTGTTCGCATCATCAACCGTCCATGCACAGTTGACGTCGTTGCAGACTGATTCGATTTGGGATTTCGGACTTCCGGGTTTGTAGGGGTCGGTCAGTCGCCCTGTGACGCCGCTGTTCTCGAAGGCGTAGCCCATCTGCTGCGCGATCCCCGAGATGACGAAGGCGGCGTCGACGCTGCCCTTGTAGCTCGTCGGTGGAATGCTCTGAGAGAGGACGAACAGCCCAGAGTTCGCCGACACGTGGAACACGACATCCGGGGCTTGCCGCCCGTCGGCCCAAGCCTCCCAGACTGCGCCGCCGAAGCACATGGCGGTGCCATTCTCGTCACCGGCCTCGATGATCAGCTGATTATTGACCTGCTGCTCGAACCGCACCTTGTTGAGCACCGTGAGCTTGTTCATCAGCTCGAGCGGCATGCCCCAGACCTGAACGTCCGCCTCAGCATAGCCGATGCCTTGGTGGACGATGTTCGCTGAGCACCGCAGCCCCTCGATCTCGACTGTGTCGTCGCTGCCAGAGTTGAAGACGCCGCTTCCTAGTTTGAACTTCAACTTGATGACACGGTGTGTGAAGGCCATCACAACCCCCAGACAAGCTGGAAGCGGCTGCCGAGCGCAGAGAAGAAGGGGTCGGCACTCCCGGCAGTGTCGAACAGCGCTAGGTTGCCTGGAAAGGCCGATCCGACGCCGGGCAGCAAAGGCACGCCGTCGCGGCACAGAACGCCAGAGGCCAGCTGAGAGCCCGCGACGGCGATGTCTGCAAACAAACCTGTGCGCTTCTGCGAGAGTACGAGCTGCACTGCTTGCCCCGCCAGCTGCGACCGGATCACCTGAGACGGCAGGTTCGCGACGAGCGGGATGGTGCTGAGCGTGCGCCCGAGACCAGTGTCGAAGAACTGGCGCAGCGGAGAGACGGTCGCGGCGCCCGGGGAGACCGACGCGGCCACTTTCGATGCCACAGTCTGCTGCACCGGCTCACTCGCGGTTTGCGGCTGCACGGCGCCGGTATTAGTCGGACTGGCGCTGGCAGCGTCCTTCGACTTCGAAAAGGTTGTGGTGGCGCTCTGCCGGATTTCGCGCAGGTGGAGTTCCACCGTCACCATCCCCGCGCCCTGTTCCCGGCTGCGGTCGACACTGACGCGCGTGAAATTGACGTTGTAGTAGGTCCGCTCTGGCGTGACCACGTAGTAGAGTTTCAGGTCTTCACGCAGCTGATCCACGGCGTTGAGGAACGTGCGCCGGTCTTCCAGCTTTCCGCCCTTGGCCATGACCACTCGAACGTCGAACGGCATCGCGACCTTGTCGTAAGTCTCAAAGCCGCCCTCCTCGATCGGGAAGTCGGCGATCCGATGTTCGCCGTCGTAAGATAGCGCAATGATCGAATCGGGATCGAGCACCTTCGCATTGCCGGAGTCGAACACGCCCCAGGTATTGCGTGCCGTTGCGGCTACGGTGATGCTGTCCCCGTCGAGTTGCCCCTGCGTATCCGTACCCGGGTTGGACGCATCGCGGTTCACCGGCGGCACGCCGGCCGCCACAGGCACGTCAGGATAGACAGGGCCGGCCATCAGGGGTTCACCCCGCGATCAGCTTGGGCGACGGCGTGACGCCGCTTCAGAGCATGGTGAATGTCGCGAGCGATGGCCTTCGCGTCTGTCGCTGCGGTCTTGATATGGATGCCGCCGTGGATGGTGATGGTGCCATTGGCGCGGTGCTGGTTGATGAACTTGGCTGCGTCTCTGAGGTCCCGCGCAGTCTCGTAGCCAGCCTTAGGCCTGAGAAAGCTGTTGATCATAGCGCTACTCGTGCCGATGCCACGCTCTGCCAGAACCGCCTTCCCGCCGTGATCACCTCCGTTAAGTTCCCACCAGAGAAACTCCAACTGCTCGTTGAGTGGCGCCCCTTTGATCGAATGACCGAAGAGTCGTTGAAAGTTAGCAAGCCGATCTTTCGACAAGATTTGGCTGATGCCGTAGGCGCCCGACGTTGGATTCGTTGCCTTCGGGTCGAGCCTGCTCTCCGCCCACAAAGCCGCCGTGATACCCAACGCTTGGTCGCTGGCGAGACCCTTGCTCCTCAGGAAGCTGTAGACTTCCGACTCTGCACCGTGCGGGCCCTTCGCGCCGCTAGCTCCTGGCGCAGCCACTCCGCCACCTTGCCGCCCGCTCGGGTGATAGACTTCCCCGAAGAGCTGACCCCAGAGGCCAGTCGGCTTATAGACCGAGCCTCCTTTGGGTGGTCCCGGTGCGGGATCGCTGGAACCGCCGCCGATCACCTTGTTCAGGAAGTTGGCAATCTGGACCAGTGGGGGGACCAGCTTCTGCATGATCGTGGCCTGCAGGGTCGTGATCGACTTCTGCAATTCCTCGGTCTCTTTGGCGAGCTGCTCCTGCCCCTTCGCGTCGGCCTCGAACTGCTTCAGGAGCTTGTCGACGCTGTCTTTGCCCTGCTGAAGAAAGTAGACGATCGAGCTCGGCATCCCGAGCTGCTGCAAGAGGCTGGCATAGACCTGCGGGTCCATCTTGCCCTGCATGCCGGCGATCTTCTTCAGGATCGTTCCGGCGTCGCCGTCGCGCAGGTCGGCCGCGCTGACGCCAAGCCGCCCATAGATTCCAGCCTTTGCGCCATCCATGCGCCCGAAGCGGAAGTCCATGCGGTCATTCTGGATCGACTGGAGAGCAGTGTCGGCCTCGCTGGCCTGACCGCCCTGGCTCTTGGCCGCCATGCGCCACGCCCAGATCTGCTTGGCGTTCATGCCGATGGAGGTGCCCATCCGATCGGCTGCGGCGGCACCGGTCATCATGTGCCCGATGAAGCCGGTGATCGAACTCGCGCCCATGAAGGCGAGGCCAAGCCCGACAACCTCGTTGCGAACCTTCTTCAGCGAATCCCCGAGCAACTTGCTCTGGCTTTCCATGTCGCCGAAGGCGCGCTTGCTCTTGTCCTGCAGGCGCTTCGTGGCGTCGTTGATGTCCCTCTCGCCTTTTTCGACGCCCTTGGTATCAATACCAAAGGTGACGACGAAAGCGTCGATTACAGACATACCCATTTGCGCGGCTCCGACGTTGTAACCTCAGAGTAGCGCCCCGGAGGAGATTGAATGCGCAAGGCAGTTCTCGTTGCAGGCATTGCCCTTGGTTTTGCGGCGGCCGTCGGCGCGGAACAGCGGCCAGTGGGTGAAGGGCTCTCCCCGCTCTATCAACGCTGGCTGGCTGCTAAGGCATCGTGCGACAGAGGGGGCGCTTGGACCACGGCGAAGGATAAAGCGTGTGAGCGGTGGTATGCGGCTACAGACGCTCTGGAGCAGCGTGGATGGTGTTATGGGGGTACGATGGCCCGTGAGCCATGGCGCATCTGCAACGCCGAAGACCGAGCGCGGTCGAACGCGGCTGCAGAGGGAGTTGCTCATGCTGCGGAACTCGACCGGCGCGAAGCCCTTGCGGTCCGCTCAATGTCCCCGGCGGCTAAGGTACTATATCGGCGATGGTATGGGCTTTACGGCCCATGCTCGAACGACCCACATGGTCGGGGATGCGCATCGCTGGACCGAATAGAGGCCGCATTGAATCAAATGGGATGGTGCAGGGACTCTCAGTTGAGCCGGGCTGATGACCGGTGGCACCGCTGTCGCCGCGGCGACATTGGCTAACCTTCAGGCGCCGCTCAGCTAATTGGCGGCTCTTCCAAGATAGCGAACAGGGCCAAGATGCTTGCACCAGCAAGGATAATGCCGCTCGCGTGGACGACGGCATCGAGGATGGTTTCGGAGAACGCGCCCAAGAACAGCAGCCCCAATGGGGCGAGGGCGAGGCCGTTGAAAAAGTCGAGCCCTGTTGCTTTCGAGATACGGTTGTGAGGTTCCGCCATGCGGCTGCGCATGTAGAGAACGTAGCCGAAGCCTGTACAGATGCTTAGGGCGTCAACCCAATGTTTCCCCGCCCAATCGGCGAGATCAGTGGGGACGAACACTCGAAATGAGACCCGCCACACCACCCAACGTTGCGCCCACGGCGTGCATGTCGATAGCCGCAAGGGCTGGCACCCAGCCGAGGCCGAGGCCCATAATGACGGCTCCGCCCAAGGCAGAGGCTGCCACCATGCGGGCGGCATGAATCCATGAGGGGGCTGCGTGCGTCATGTGCACTCAAATAGCGAGATCGCGGTTGGTTTCAACTAAATGTTGAAATCTTGTCGTCTGCTAACCCGCGTTCCGCTCCGCGGCGGCCATGGCCCGGCGCTCATTCTCTGCCTCGACCTGTGAGCACTCCAGGAGATCGTAGACGTCCTGCAGCCCGTAGACCGTCTGCAGGTCGATCAGGCTGGCTTTGCCCGTCGCGATGACCGCGCCGCAGGTTTGCGGGACGTTGACGTAGCCTGCTGCCTCGAAGTCAGAGCCGCCGCCATATTCGACAGGACGGCGGCCGGCGAAAAACCCACGTGAAGCTCCACGACCTCCCCGCGCAGCTGCAAGAGTGTGGAGACCTCTTCGATGTCGGCTGAGTCGTCAGACGTGATAAGCGGGCGCGAGATGGGGCGGCCCGCCAACGGGTCCACCTTGGAGGGATCCGGCACGAACGAGACGCAGGTCATCATCTCATCGAGCAGAGGCTCGGCATCCTCGAAGCGCATCTGCTGGACGCCAGCGAGCCCCAGCAGGAGCACCCCCAACGCGCCGGCCTGCAGGGCGTCCTCCGGCACTTCCACGCCTGCCCTGCCCATCGCGAGGAGAGCCTTCGTCGCCCACTTCTCTGCCTGCATCGCGGGCATCTCGAGAAGCAGGAAAGTCTTGCCCCGATCACGACCTTCGCCGGCGATCGTGATCACCTTGTGCTTGCGCATGTCTAGATCCTCGGCGCCGGGGTAATCCGCTCCCACACCACGGTAAAGCGGCGCGGCTGCAAGGTGCGCTTCACGTCCGGCAGCGGGGCGTACCCGCGGAGGAAGCCTCGGAAGAGGACGTATTGCGCCTGCGTGCCAGGCAAGATGATCGTGCCACTCGCGACTACCTTTTCCTTCGCCTGGCGCTCATAGTTCGCCCAGAAGTCGAAGAAGTCATTGCTCTCGCTGTCGGCCTGCAGGGTGATGTTCTGCGAAACGGGGACAGGGACGTAGCCGGCCGAAAGGCGCCCATCTATGCCCATCGACGTCTCGGTTGGCTCAAGCGCGTCGATCGACGTCACGTCGTCAGCCGAGAAGCCCTGCAGTCGAATTGGAATGGGAAAGATCGGGTCCACCGAGAGCAGGAGGATGCTGTTCGCGCTGGTCAGCGTGCGATTGTTCATGTGCCGGACCCCTTACTGCACGAGGACGCTGGAGAGGGCGATCTTCTGGACGGACTGCCCGTCAGTGTACCAGACGAAGATCGGCGGAGAGCCGCGTGCAGCCCGCACGTCGGCCGAGGCATCGCCAACCAGGGCGTACCAGCCGCGCTGCTCGACCGTGTCGGCGATGTTCCCCCCGGCCTGATTGTTGATCTCGGCCTTCTGCTGCGCGCTGAGCGGCACGCCGGCGCGGATGGCGCCGAAGTTGACCGCATTGTCGATCACCCCGCGCAGCGAGGCCTCAATGAGCGCCTTGCCATCGTCGTTGTAGGGGATCGATCCCACGGACGTAAGCAGGCCCATCAGGGCGAGCTGGAACGCGTTGTTCATCCACACCTGAGAAATCCAGCTGTCGATCCAGTCGAACTGGCCGGACACCTGCCCGGGGTAGAAGAACACGAAACGGTCGTTGGCCGTCGCGTAGGCGCCGACGAAGTTGTAGCCGTTGGCCGCAAGATTATCGCCCACCGACTGATTGGTGACGCCGGGCAGGATTGAGCCGCTGCGGAAGGCGAGGGTGGCGCGGCCGTTCTGAACGGTGAAGTTGATTGAGGCGATCGCACCCATGAGGAACGCCGCGACGTTGGCGCCATTGTTCGGATCGTAGATCGCTGCGGTGCCAGACAGGCCATTGGCGACCAACTGCGAGCCGAACGAAGAGGTATCGCCTTGCTGCGTGCCGGCGATGTTGTCGTCCCATGCAACGTAGAGGTATCGATCGCTCTTCGCGTCGACCCAGCCAGCCAATGCCAGTTTGTCGGCATCAACGGGCTCGAACGAGGTCATGAACGAGACGAAATCCTGCGTGAGAGCGATCACGCCGTCCATGGCGGTCGCGGCGGACATCGCGTCGGCGCCGGCGCTCAGCACCGCTCCAGTAGCCTGCGTCAGCTTGAGCCCGGCCGCCAGTGAGCCTGTCGCGTAGCTGAGCGAGGCAGCGGCGCCGGTGGTGCCGTCGGTGAACAGGAAGCCGCCCGAAACGCTGTCGTAACTGACAGTGAAGCCCGGCGAGGTGAAAGCCGCCGCGATGATGGTTGCGGCATTGCTGAAGCTGGTGGCGCCCGACAGGTTGATGGACGACGAGGTCTTGGCCGATCCATTGACTGTGATCGTCAGCACGCCGGTGAGGGCCTGCAGCTGCGTCAATGTCATGCTGGCGACGCTGGCGCCGCGCAGGAAAGGCGCCGCCGCGCTGCTGCAGTACCGATAGAACAGCAGCTTGGCCGGCTTGATCGTCGAGCCATCATACCCGGCGAAGTACGTCTGTGCCAGCGTCGCTTCGGTGGATGCTGGGCCGAAGTAGGCGGAGACGTCCGCCGCGCTGCTGAACGAGAGCACAGTGCCGGTCGGCATCTGCGCGCTCGTGGTCAGGATCATGCCGACCAGGTCGAGACCCGATCCGCCCGCCGAAATCACGTTCGGCAGGACACTCACGATCGCCGACGCGGGAATACTCGTGGCCATCACTTCACCTCTTGCAAGCCTGTAACCAGCCTATCAGCGAACTGCATCGGCACCGTGACGACAGGCCGCGCGTGGAGCGCGCACTGGATGGTCCACCGCTCGATCCACTGCTGTTCGCCTGCGATCAGCGGCATCTGCATCGGATCCTCGCAGTAGAGCGGAGCGAAGCCGGAGCCCTTCATCTGGTCAGCGCCCCAGGCATCGCGCAGCAGGGTGGTGATGACTTGCGCGTTGTCGCCTGCGGCGTCCCCGTAGACGTCGATCTGGAACGCGAAAAGCGTGGACCGCGCTATCCCCTCGGTCCCGGGAGCCGGCGCAGGATCGGTCGGCGGCGCATAATCGTGGCTGTTCGTCGCCATCTGCTGGCGGCGCCCCAAGGTCATCACGACGAAGTTCGCGGCCCCTGGCATGGGCACGAGGTTGTCCTGCCCCTGGATCACCTCCGTACCGGCAGGCAGCAGCGCCACCAAGGCGCTACGCAGGGCGGTAAATGCCCCTTCTTCCGTCAAGCTCGGCGTCATGGCATCTGGCTCGTGATTGCGGCCTTGCACCAACCGGAGCCGGGCCAGCCTTCCAACAGCGCCACGACGAGCCAGGTCTGCCCCTGCAATTCGGCAGGCGTCGCCGCGTCAGTGCCGAATTCAATGATGTCGCCCCCGGACTGGCTCGGCCGATCCACGCTCGAAAGCATCGTGTCTGCGAAAACCGAGGCTTGTCCGTTCGAGATGTTGAGCTTGTCGAGATGCTCGATCTCGGACTGGGTCAGCGTCTGCACCTGCACCATGATCGTGCCGAGGTCCGCATAGGTTGGTGCGCGCTTGCCCGACGCGCCGGTCGTGTAGCCGGTGCTGCGCTTCAGCGTCACCGCGAGGTTGGGATTGACGCGCGAGGTCAGCCGATTGGCGATGCCGCGAAGTTTCACAGGACCTCCTTGTCGACTGACGCGAGGAGGTGACCTGACCAAACGAGCGGCTTGCCGGGGGGCGCCGTCTCGCCGGCCGCAACATCGTGGCGCGCCTGCATGACGTCGACGAAGGTCACGCCATCGCCGCTCGGGAAGCGCTGCTTGAGCAGGTTTGTCACTTCGCTGTTGGCCGGTCCAACGGTGTCGATGATCGACTGGCGCAGTTGGCCCGAGATGCCTTCGCCCATCAACTCCAGCGCTTTGGCGGCGTCGTAGTCGGCAGATGCCAGCACTGCGGCAAAGCGCTCGCCCCATTCCGGTGATTGCTCGGCGACCATGTTGGTGAAGAAGGGGCGGGGAGGGATGCCGGCGGCCGGGGCGCCGAAGTTGTTCAGCGCCGCGACTGCGGCGACAGGGGTGCCGTCGGGATAGGTCGCGCCCTCAAGGAAACCGACCCGGACCTCGTGCCCGCGGCCGATCGCATCGCGGAGCACCTTGAGTTTGGCCGATAGGCCCGCGCCACCACTTACCTCCGCCACGGCGACGCCCACGGTTCGGAGACATAGGCGCCGGCCGGCACGTAGCGAGCGGTGCGCAGGTTCTTCGTCGCCTGCCAGAACGACAGCCCGTATGAGGTCTGCTGGAACCATGGCGCCGTGCCGGGCATCAGTCCGGCATCGACCGAGATCGAGACGCTGCCCTCGCTGGCCGTGCTGACACGGCCCACCATGCCGGTGGGCTTCCCATCGGGCTCCAGCGCCCCACTCAGCACCGCCAGATGTGCCACGACCATGTTGAGCAACATCAGCCGCGCCGTCAGGTCTGTGACGGGAGAACAGTCCGAATTGTCGAGGTAGAGCCCGGCTTCGGCAAAAAAGAGGGCGGCCCGACCTTGATCGACCGCCCCCTCGAATTCCGGATAGCGCGAGACCCACGCCGAGTAGTTGAACTCGGCAATGGCCATGGCGGTTACTCCTTATTGGTCGCGAGACCGTCAGGAAGGTCCTTTTCGGGATTGATGCCGCCCAGGCCGGTGGCTTCGCCCTCGATACCCTGCGCTTCCTTGGTCGCGTCGGCCGCCTTCTCGGTGAAGAAGATGAACCCTGCGCGCACCGGGCCTTCGCCCTTGCCGGCCATGTCGAACCAGTCCTTGAACGCCTCGGCCTTGTCGCCCTCGATCTGGGTCAGGCCGACGCCGTAAGCGCGCAGGGGGCTGTCGGGCGGAAGGTCGTTCTTCCACGGATTGTCGACGTCGAACCCTGCGTTCGCGCCGTTCAGCACGATGGTCTCGCCGAGGTGATTGATTTCCAGCCCGTGGGGCAATTTGCAGCCAACAAACATGGGGATCTCCAGTTAGAGGGCTCGGGCATTCAGATGCCGAGCATACCCTTAATCATGATCGGACGGCGGATGATGGTACCCCAGGTGCCGGCCGAGTTCTTCTGCGACCAGTCCGACGAACCGATCACCAGCGCGTGGGCGCGCATCTTCTCGGTGTAAGCCGGATAGGCGGTTTTCACGCCTTCATAGTCGGTGACCATGAGCTGCATGAATTCGCCCGACTGCGTCGAATATTCCGGCGCCACCTCGAACTTGAGGTTCGGGAACGACTTCTGGATCATCTCCTTGGCGGTCAGGCCGAAGTCGTTGGTGACGGCGAGCTGCGGCTCGCGATTGCTCGACATGGCGAGCGTGATCGGCGCGTCCATCTCGAGGTTGTAGCCGGTCTGGACGTTCAGGGCGGTGTAGAGAGCCTTGAAGTCGTTGTAGATTTCAATGGCCGTCGCCTTGAGCCAAGTGACGCCCTGGCTAGTGTCCGCCTTGGTCCCCGGGCTGATAGCGCTGCTGAGCGAAGGATCGTTCAGCAGACCGTAGTTCACTAGGCCAGTGATGCCGTAGAAGTACGACTTGTTCGAGACCTTGTTGAACTTGAACGCCAGAGCGTTGTCGAGCTCGGCGGCGTAGTTCAGGCCGGCCGCGCCCCAACGGTCCAGTTGCTGTTCGCCGTAGCGCTTGAACGCCTGCCAGCTGTAGGGCTGACGGTAGTTCCACTGAGCGTTAACGTCGATGCTGCCGTTGTTGCTGAAGTCGCCGTAGCTGGCGACCTGGCCGGTCGACTCGGCCATAGGGAAGTACGCGATCTGGTCGATCCATGAACCCTTCTGCGCCTCGCCGCCCATGATCTGTGCAGCCTTCATCGGGGTGAAGAGCACGCGGACGACCTGGGGATCGACGATCGACAGGGCAGAGAGCAGGGCGCCAGCGTTGGGGCTGGTTACGAGGCCCGGCTGCGCGTCAATCGCCATCTTCAGGTGCGGGAAGGCGTCTAGCGCGACACGGTAATCGCGGCGCATCGCATCGTAGCGCGCCTTACTGGCCTCGCTGCCATCGTGGCCGAAGACCGCATTGGCGGGATAGAAAACGCCCCGATCGGCGAGTTCCTGGCGGAGAATAGGATCACGCATTTCAGTTACCCCCGGACAGAGATCTTCGCGAGTTCGCCATTCCCGGCCGTAGATCGGACAGAGAAGCTGGTCTCGAAATTGGTGGTGAAGGTGCCGGTCACAGTGGCCGACGCGGTAGCTGCGGCGCTGATCACGGCGGTGCCCGCGCCCGAGTTGACGCTCACAACGTAGGCGCCAGCTGGGATGCCGGTGCCGCTGACGGGCTGACCTGGATAGATGGCCCCGCCGGTGTAGCTGATCGTCGCGGAGGTGTTCGTCGTGGTCACCGACCGGGTAACGCTAGCCGCAGAACCCGTCGCCGCAGCGGTGCAAGCACCGTCGGCGTAGTTCGCATAGACCTTCTGGCCGATGGCCGCGCCCGCAGCGAAGCGGGCCCAAAAGGTGCCATCTTCAGCAACGTCGACCGGCTGCCCGGAGATCGTCGCCATGCTTGCACTGGCAAACATGCCAGCGCCGTTGACGATGGCGCCCTGGTCGCGATGGATGAAGCCGATGCGAGTGGTGGTAACACCCGGATGCTGCGCCGAGACTTGCCCGTTCGCGGTGTTCACCCAGCCGAAATTGCCGATGGTAGGAGGAATGGCGGCGCCGACAAACATGCCTTCGTCCGGGGTGATCAGCGAGAAGTAGGGGTTGCCCCCAGCGAACCCGCCCTCGACGCCGGGGCTCGGATCGGACGCGACAGACGTCTGGAAAGTGTTCAGACCCATGGTGTTAGCTCCGGATCACAGGAGGAAGGTTGGGGATGATCTGCGCCAGCTTGCCGGCACCGACCACAGGCTTGGCATCGCGGGCCATCTCGGATGGCTTCTTCAGCATCGCGACCATGGCGCGGTAGGCGCTCGGATGGACGCCCTTGGTATCAACCTCAGCCTGATCGAGGGCGAGCTTGTAGATAGCCTCGGCGCTGTCCAGGCCGACCACTTCACCTACCAGCGGCTTCACTTCGGCCTTGGCGACCTCGATGGCGGCATTGGCGGCGCGGCCACGGCGTTCGGCCTTGGCAACGAGGCGGCGCACAGCAGCGGCGTCCATGCCCTGCTTCTTGTCGTCCTCGTCATCGTCGCCGTCTTCGTCTTCGGCCTGCTTGTCGTCATCATCATCCGAGGACTCGTCGGCCGCCTGCTTGTCGTCCTTCTCGTCCTCGTCTTCGTCCTCAGCCTGCTTGTCCTCGTCGTCGATCTTGTCTTCGTCGAGGGCAATCGGCTGAACGCCGGAGAGGAAGTTGGCGAGCGCGTCGGCGTCGAGCGACTGGTCTGCGGCAAGGTGCGGCTTGACCAGCTTGGCGACCTTCGCGGCGAGCTTCTTGGGCGCGCCGTCGAGGGCAAATGACTTCGCGTCGACTTCGGACAGCGGGGCCGAGAGATCGACCTTGGCATCCTTCGCCAGCAGCGGGCGGATATGGGCCTGCAGGGCCCCGGAAATCAGCAGCGCCGTGCGCGACTTGAGCTTCATCACATCGTCTCCGACCATAACGTCCGGTCCCGCGCGGCCCTCAATCACCAGAGCAACGTGGTTACCCATGATCTCCCGCATTACACCGTCGTATTGCAAACCTTCGGGAGTGCGCCCGGCAGTCATGTCCGCAACATAGCGATACCCGCAGGAAAGCTCGCGTTTGCGGTCGGCGTCGATCGCGTCCTGTGCCTCCTGCTGCCAGACGACCAGGCTGTTTTTCAGGTACGGATCTTCGAATGTCGCGTCCGTCCCGGTCGAGCCGATGATGAGTTCTTCCGGCAGGCCTTCCTCAGGCAGCACGGGGACATGCTGGGAAAGGAGCGGCACGTTGTTGAACGTCTCCGCAGCACGGGCGAGCTCCTCCGGATCGCGGTAGAGCATGTAGACTCGCGCGGGATCGAGGCCGAGGTCTTCGGCGCCCGGGATTTCGCTCCCGTAGTAGGGGCACACGTTCGCCTTCGAGATGTTGCTGATCTCGACGTGCAGATAGCCGTTGGCGTCTCTGCGGCGGACCGAGGCCCGGTCCATGGCGAGGAGGAGGGTTTCGCCCATCAGCGATACTTCTGCGCGGCATAGGCCCGCAGCAGCGCCATGGCCGATGAGTTGCCGGAGAGGTCCGCCTTGAACACGATCCGCTCGGCGATGACGCCGTTCCACTTGAGTCCGTGGCTGGTCTGGTAGGAGCCAAGCAGAGCAGTATTGGTGCCCGGAGCGTTGCTCCCGAGGGCGAACGAGCCCGAACTGGAAATGCCGTTCACTTCAAAAGTGGCAGTGACGTTGCCTGAGCCCGGATAGTTGAACGTGCCGATCAGCGTGGCCAGAGTGTTTTGAGCGGCGGTGTTGACGTTAACGCTGCCGACGAAGGCTTGCCAAATATTTGCGCTATTGCCTTGGTTGAACGTGTAGGACGAGCTGCCGCTGTTGACATAGCCAGGAACGGCAGTGGCGGCGCCGAAGCCCTTGAGGACGTAGAATTCGGTCCACAGGTAGGTGCCGTCATAGACATTGCCTGCGGTGGTCATGAACCGATCAGCCGATCCGTCAAATGACAGCGCATCGCGGTTCGTCCCGCCGATCGAGCCGAAGTAGTTCGCGGAGATCGCCGGTCGGTTGGCAAGGGTGGCCTGCACCAGGTGGAACCCGTTGCCCGAGCGGTCGGTCAGCTGCGAGCAGGTGGCGTACAGGTTCAGTGTGCCCGATGCGACGGTCTGCGAATTGTTGACCGTGTACGTGCCGGTCCCGCCCGTTCCGGTGCCCAGTGCTGTGATGTACGTTCCGGCCGATGCGCCGCCGACGCTCTGGCCGACCGCAATAGTGCCCGCAGCCACCGCTGAGACGGTCAGGGTCGTGCCGGAGATCGACCCCGTCACCACGGCACCGCCCGCACCCACGTCGGTGCGATAGGCCGAATTGGTCGCATCCCACCATGCGCGCGGCGAGAGCGCGACGATCTGGGTTTCGAGATCTTCCAGCAGGGTCAGGGTCGGCAGGGTGACGTCCGAAACCGAACTGTCGAGGGTAAGCACTTTCATGGCTGGCGGTCCTTAGTTCAGCGCTTGCTGGAAGATGGCGCAGGGGTTGTAGAGGTGCGTCGCGCCGTCCCAGCGGGACAGGGCCGGGTCGCTGTCGCGCAGACACCCGCGCGCGCCGCCCGTCGGCCCGGAGGTGCTGGCCGTGCCGTTGTTGTAGGCATAGTCGAGCACGGCATGGGTGCCGATCGTGCCCGACAGGGTGATCCGCACCGTGTCCGTCGTGCCGCCCTTCAGCGCCACGCTGCTGATCGTCCGGCCCGAATCGTCGACATAGTTGAAGCCGTAGTTGCCGGGGTCGGTGCACAGCGCGGTATCGAGCACGAGGGGGGCGACGGGCACCCAGAACTGCACGTCCACGTAGTTGCTGCCGAGGGTGAAGCTCCGCGGGCTGACCCCGCGCCAGTCGCGCCCCTCGCAGATGACCTTGCGGTATGCCTTGGCGAAATACTCGCCGAGCAAGCGTTCCGACGCGCCCGTGATGTGCAGGTTGTCCGACTGGTACGTCAGGAAATATTCGGGGCAGACGAACACGACCTTGCTGTTCGCGACAGATGCCGCGAGCGCCGCCAGGGCCGACTTGTGCGCGTTCATCGTGGTCGGGTAGTAGTAGCGGATCGACGACGTCTGGCAGACGAACATGATGACGCTCTCGCCCTGTCCGGTCAGCGCCTTGATGTCGGTTTCGTAGTTGGCCTGCCACGTCTGGAGGTCGGTGGCGTAGGTCGAGGATCCGGCGTCCTGCTCCCCGTGGATCACCCCGAACCCGCGCACGAGAAAGGACGGGTTGATCGCGAGGATATTGGAGATCTCGGTCAGCGTGTTGTTGTACGGCGTCGTCCCTTGCTTCAGGCCGGAATAGGCCGTCGAGGACACCGGGTTGCCGAACAGCACCAGGCGGTTTTCCGGCCGGAACGCGAGTTCACTGTCGAGCACCGCCGTCGCGAAGCTGGTCGCGATCGTTTCCTTGGTCACCTCGCGCAGGGAGATCAGGGGTGCCGTGGCCGGCGACCCACCATCGTGAACCGGGCCGCCAGTCAGGCAGTAGGCGTTCTGCGGGTAGACCGCGTTGGAGATCGCGTTGGTGCCATAGCCAGCCGCCAGGGACTGCCCAGTGATGAAGAACCCCTCATAGGGGCGGTCCACCTGGAAAGCGCGCTGGTTCGAACCATCGGCATCCATAATGTAGGGCTGCGTGATCGAACGGTAGCGGTCGGACAGGAATGCGATGCGGTTGCCGACCCGCTGCGGTTTGGAGTTCGTGCCCTCACTGGTGAGCGTCACCGTGCCGGCGCCGTAGCGGACGATGATCTGGCCGCCGCTCTCGTCGATGTAAGGGACGGCCGTGCTGGCGCCGAGCACGGCGCGTTGCACCTTGGCATCGTACTTCCCGACCTCGAACGCCCCGTCGTAACCCACGCCGAACAGGAAGCGGTTCGATGCATCCCGAATGGCATAGATCAGGGCATTCGGGGGCGTGGAGCCGATGGCCGAACCCCTGAACTCCTGCACCATGTCGCTCTTGCGGACCGCGGAGTTGGCGGCGATCTGTGAGGTGACCCACGTTGCGGCGGGGCTGGTCGTGTCAAGCTTGAACGACAGGCCGCCATCGGAAAAACCCGCGAGGATGACTCGCTTGTTCGGATCCGTGATGGCGAAAGTCAGGCCGCGAGCGTCGCTGCCGAGTTCGGCGAGGCCCGACTTCGTGATCCAAGAGGAGCCGGTCGAGCCGATCGGGCGCTTGATCTGGCTGCCGTCCGGCCCGACTACCGGTGTCAGCACGCCGGCGCTGTTGATCCAGAGCGCCTGATATGCGCTGTCGGCCGTGACACCCCAGAACGCACGCGGCGCCGGGATGGTGCCGACTGTCGCAGTCGGAGCCGTCGCGCCCGTCAACCCAGTGCCAGTGGGCCACGCGATGGTAGGCGCACTGCTGCTCACCGAGATGCCGGGGTTCGCGATTCGATACCCCGCGACCTTGCCATCGCCGCCGATCGTGCCGAAAACCTGAGCGCCACTCGGCCCGCCGGTCAGGACCATCGCGTATTCCCCCGGAGTGCCCCCGGAGCCAGTCCCTACGCCGCCGGTGACAGTCAGAACCTCGTTGGGGAGGGCCGCAGGGGTCGATGGCAGCACGCCGAGCACGCCGGCAGCCGCGGCCGCAATGGTTGCCTGCGTTGTAGCGAGGCCAACCTGCGTTGTGGCCGTGGTCGCACTGGCGGCAGAATTCAGTTCGTTCGTCGCAGCCAGCGCCTGCTTGTCAGAAACATCGCTCTGCCTGGTCACAACGTCAGCCTGCGCAGCCAGCACCGCAGCCTCGATTGCAACCATGTCCGAGGTGAGCTGAACCGCGTCGAGATCCTCGGCCAGCGCCACGAAGGCCACCTGAGCCCCTGCCTGCACATTGATCGCCGCGTTGCCGTTCGAGGAGTACAGCACCGTGCGCGAGAGCTGCTGCCCCGAGGACAGGTATGTGCCGCGCCCGACCTCGTACTGCGAACCCTGCTGGATGGCGTAGCTGTAGACCTTGGCGTTGGTGAGCGCCTCAATCCCACGATATCCCGGCACGGCCGCACCGAGGCTGATTGCGCCCGTCCCGTTGTTGTTGACCGAAATTTTGACAAGGTCGACGAGATTGGACGCCATGGGAAATGCTCCTCCGTAATCTCAGGATACGGGGAGCGGGCGCAGGTTCAGTCGAAGCCGGGGACGATCGGGACAGCCACGCACCGGCAATTGATCGCGGTGCCGGGCCATACCGGGCCCAAACCATCGCCAAAATCATGCCCCGTTGCGATGGGATACGTCTTGCCCGAGAAGCGGACATGCGCCTCTCGCGGGTGCTTGCCGCCGGCCGAGTGCATCCACCTGGCGTGGGTAATGCCGAGTTCGGCGTGGCGGGCGCGGGTCAGGACGGCCGTCGCCTTGTTGTTCTGATCGCGGCTGATCAGTGCGGCGCGGCGGCGCGTAATCCCGTGCTGCTTGACCAGGGCATCGGTGAGGGCGCTGAGATCCCGCCCCTGAGATACCGACTGCATCACGAGCGTCTCAACCCGGCCGAGATGCTGCGCTGCAATTGAGCGAATGAGCCCGACGTTCTCCGCCCTCACCGCCGCAAAGGCATCACGCATGGCAGGCGTCATGCGGAACTTCACGCTGAAGCCGCCCTTGCGGAGCATATCGGCCAGTGCGCGGTCGGAGCGCGAGCGAACCGCCGTGGCAAAATATTCGGCCAAACTCTCGGACAAGTCATCGAAACGGGACAGCCAGCGTCGGCCAAGCTTGTTCAGCGCGGCCTGGAGCGCGGCGACGGGCGTGTCGTCGCTCGCGAGCAGCACGGTCTCAGGCTCGTTTTTGCGCCACTCGGCCGCGATCCAATGCACGATCGAGCGGTGCATCTCGTCAACCAGAGCGACCAGCCGCGCCTCGTACTTTGCGTGGATCGGCGCAGAGGGGCGGACAGGCTTCAGCATTGCAATTCCGCCGCCGTTCGGCTATGTAGACAGCGAACTTGGAGCCCGTTCAGGACGTACAGGCCAAGGAAAACGAGGTTTTCGCCTCGTGGAGCACGCGCCGCTCCGAGTTCATTCCCTCTCATGCCCGGCGCTTCCGAATGGTCTTGAATGCGACCAGCTGCGCGTTCGGCCGAATGTGCTCGACGTACTCGTAGACGTGACCGTCGACCTCGGCGTGATAGACCAGGCGCTGCCCCTTGCCGCCGCCGGGATCACCCTTGAGCTCGACGCGGTGCGCGCCTTCGACAATCGCGCCCAGCTTGGTGAAGTCCTGCTTGCCGATCGCGACTTGCTGCCGCTCAGCCTCCTTGCCGACGTCGGAATGCCTGTTGAACGCGTGGCGGATGTCGCTGCTCTCAAGCACGCGTGAATGCCCGGCGATGCTGTAGCCAGTCTGCGCCCTGACCAGGTCGACGTTCGTCGAGCTTGCCTTACCGAGGGTTAGCGGTGGATGGTTGCCCTTGCCACCGATGACCTTGGAGACGTGCTGCATGATCTCGGTCGGCGAAGCACCGCCAGCGAACTGTCCGTTCTCATCGCGTGGGTGGTCGCCCTCATTCCAGTTCGCGTCCGACCCGAAAGGGAGGCCTTGCTCACCCTCCGCAGCATCTTCCGGCACATCCGGCGCGGGCCCCGTGAGGTCGACGCCATGATAGAGGCTGGTCTCATCGTTGCGCAGCCGTTCGCGCACCTCGTCAGCATCGACCACGCCGCCGTCGATGTAGGCAAGATCGGCCTCGGCATCGGACTTGCGGATGTCGGCCTTGTCCTTGTCGCTCATCTCCCACAGAGCTTCGAATTCGAACGCGATATCATCGTCAACCTTCCCCCAGAGCGAGAGTTGCACGATGTCGAGCAGGGGTTCGAGCAGCGGCCGAAGGTTGGTGTCCAGCCACGACATGATCCGGTCGTAGAAGATGCGGATCTCACCCTCGGACGAGGCGTTGAGGCCGCTCGGAGTCTGGCCAAGCAGGATCGAGATGGGGATTCCGGAGATCGCGCTGATCTGCTCGAGCGACTGGGCGACCAGCTTGTCGAGGCCCGCGATCGGCGCTGAGACGTTGTCGAAGTCCTCGGCGTCCTTGTCGATCACGAAGGTGCCGCGATTGTCGCGGGTCTTGTTGAACAGGTCGACGCGGTTCCACAAAGCATCCCCTACACCGCCACTCATCACCGATTCCATGTCGGTTTTCAGCACCATGACCGAGAACGCATGGAGCAGGTCGCTGGCCGACTGACGCGAGCGCAGCCAGTTGTCGACATAGGCCTTGCACTGCTGGGCCCGTGATACGCCGCCGAAGGCATAGGCCGGCTTCAGCATGTTCGGCATCGGGTTCGAGACAAGCGTCAGTAGCCGGGTGCGGTGCACGGTGCGGCCTGAGACGTACCAACCAGAGGGTTTGTAGAAGTCCGGTGCGAGCGGGTTCTGCGCGCTGTAGACGCCTGGATAGCTCCACATCGGCTCGACCAGCGCCAGGCCCTTGAGCGGGCGGTTCTTGCCGATCTTGCGCGGGTCGATCGCCAGCGGGACAGCCAGTTCGTCGGGCTGATCCCAGTCACCGAAGTCGAGGAAGACCTGCATGCGCCCGAAGAAACCCTCGAGCGTGATGGCCTGGTGAAAGATGTCGCGGACCTTCAGGCGGTCGAATTCTGCCTCCAGTTCAGAGACCTTGGCGTCGTCGCCGGTCAGCTTGATCCACTTCTTGGTGCAGTATTCCGCCCAGATCGTCACGACGTTGCGGTACTCGGCACGCTGCGACAGTTCGGCGAGGTAAGGGTAGCCGAGAAAGCCGAGGCCTTCGTGGTGCAACTGCTCCATCGCATAGGCGGCGAGCTGCGAGGCATCGGAAGTGACGCTGTCCATCGCCATGCCGGTTGGGAGTGTCCCGGGGAAAGGTGTGACGGCCCGGAAAGTCAGTTCGGGCGTGAACGTCGGCGCACCATGGCGCTCGGCTTCCCACAGGGCGGCCTGGCTGATGCGCGGCTCGCCGCGGGGCTGCTCAACTGGGGTGAGCGCCGTGGTTCGCTGAAAAAGCGCTCGCCACGCGGCGCGGAGACGTTCGAACATGGGCCCTCGTTCCGATCTTGTAAGGTCCATGTTAAGCCGCTCGTCGCCGTGCTATGCCTTGGCGCGATGGTGCTGAGCCTTGCCGACCTGATCGACGCCGCGATTGCCGCCGAGACCGAGCGCGAACTGCGTGAGATTTTGGCGTCGGTGGGCATGACGCCGGAGGACCTCGACCTGATCAAGCCCATCAAGCCGCCTGCAGAGCGGCCGAACTGATCTGCATCGCCCGCCGGCCGGGCGCGAAGGCCATCACGAATGCGTCGGCAAGGTTGGGGGAGGGGCGTGGGCCACCTTCACGGTTCGCCCTGGCGAGGTCCTTCTTGGACTCGACCTTGACCTTTCCCGCGGCGTCGAAGTCGCGCTTCGGAGTGGCGAGTTCATCGATCAGCAGCGGCAAGTGGGCGAGGTCGGCGTCGATCGCGATGATCTCGCCCGGATCGAACGGCGCGCCCTCGCGGACGGCATTGAACGTCGCGCGCAGCTGATCTGCCACACCCCACCATGCCTGCGCCTTGATGTTGGCGAACATGTCCTTGTTGGTCTTGCGGGGGTGCGAGCGGGCATAGATTGCATCGGGCTTGTAGACCGGGCCACCGGCGTTGAAGCCGGCGTGTGCGATGCGGATCGAGCGCCGACCATTGATCTGAGCCGTGCGCACCTCAGCCTCGTTGAGCTCGTTGAACTTGGCGCCGGCCGATGCACCGACGCCGATGCTGTCGTAGATCACCTCCGCGTCGCGTTCGCCCGCTGCCTGCCAGACGCGTGTGGACGACTTCAGCAGCTCATTCTCGCCCGCCTTCCACAGGTCGGCCCAGCTGACCAGTTGCCCGTGCGCATAGATCGAGGCGCACTTGTCCTGCCCGCTGTCGGCGATGTCGAAGCCGATCCGCTTGCGCCCGGATGGTTCAATACCAAGCGTGGTATGGGCATCGATCGCCGCCATGATCCACGAACGCTTGATCACCGCCATGTCGTCATCGTCGCGTGGCACGCCGAGGTAGATGTGTTCGAATTCGTCCTGGTCTTCAGCCTGAGCGGCGGCAATCACGTCTTTCATGGTCTGCGAGAGGAACGGGTTCTCGGTGTAGTTGATCATCCGGACCAGCGAGCCGGCAGGAGGCGCCGAGACGAACCTGCGCCAGGCGAAGTCGGTCGAGAGCATGGGGTTGAAGATGATCCAGAACTGAGACCCTTCCTTGCGCACCGTCGGCTCGAGCACCTTCCACTGCTCCTCGGTCAGCGCGTGGGCTTCCTCCAGCCAGCAGATGTCGATGCCTTCGAGCGACTTAATTTCGCCGATGTGGCGCCACAGACCGTAGAACACGAACTCAGAGCCCGTGCGGCGATGAATGATCTTGTTGTCGAGGATCCGGAACTGATCGCGCAACCCGAACCGCTCAATCTGGACGATGAGGAGCGAGTAGACCGATTCCTCGATCTTGTTCTGGAACTGGCGGGCGCAGAGCACCTTGATCTTGAAATTGCAGGCCAGGAACACGACGAAGCCCGCCGCATCCCACGACTTCGAACTCGCGCGGCCGCCGTAGAGGATGCGGTTGCGGATCGGCTCGCCGCGCTCGTTGTTCTTCGCCAACCAGAAGTCGCGCAGGGCCGGGTTGAGCGTGGGTCCGCCGTTGTGGCCGAGGTCAGCCATCGGTGCTGCCGTAGAAGTGGGCGAGGCTGGGCGCGACGGTCACATTGACCTGGGCGGCACCCTCCTTGAAGGCGGCGACATCGACATGCTTGCCGCACATCTCCAGCGCTCTCAGGGCGTTCTTGCGATCGCCGTCCGAGTGGGCCTCCTCGTAGACCAGAGCGGCCTGCTCAAGCACCCACGCGGCGGTTATGCGGGTCTCCTCGGACCGGTCTGCCTTGGCAGTTTCGATCGCAGCCGCCACCTGAGCGTTTCTTAGCAGGCGGACGGCGTTCACCTCAGCCGAGTTCCCCTTCGCGGCATAGCCAGCACGGCGATAGGCAGCGCTCGCATTCAGATCCACAAGATACTCCTCGACGAAGCGCTGCTGCTTGGGGGTGAGGGTGTTAGCCACGATCAGAACTCCACCTGAACCCACCCAAGCCGCGTGGCCTGGTGGACCACCTGCTCGTTGGTCAGGATGCTGTAGTTGCGCCGCCAGTGCGATCCCTTGGCGTTCGGTTTGCCGTCACCATCGCAACGATAGACGGCACCGTAGCGCCTCAGGAACTCGACAGCCTGCCCCGCCATGGTGAGATCGCGGTGGTTGATCAGGGGGCGCTCGGTGAAGCCGCGGAACCGGCTCTGACCGATGCCCTTCTTGGCGCGGTATTGCGGCTTGAGGTCGAGCTCACGGCGCCAACGGGTGACTGTGGCGAGGCTGGATCGGTAGTGCCGAGCAGCACCCTGGGATCCGAGTTTGCGCAGGACAGCAAGGAAGTCCTCGGGCACGGGGCGCACGAGAGCCGAATACCCGCACTTGCGACACCGACCCCGGGAGTAAGGGCTGATGGGCGCGTTGCAGTCGGTGCAGTGGTTGCCGCGGTAGCTGAGCGGGGAACCGTCCTCGGGCTTGGGCGTGCGATGGACACGACGGGGAGGCTTCCCGTTTGCCATGAACCATCCCCACAGCGGCAGTTCGACGATTGCCGTAGCGATCTGCTCTGCGGTGAGGTGGGAGCGCTGGATGGCTTCCGGCGGTACGAACATCGTGGTCATTCTAGCGATCCCCCTGCGATACGATCGAGTTACAGTCCCTTGAACCTCAGCCACTGGCCTGCGTGGGGCCAGAGGTCGGGATACTTGCCGGCGTTGCGGTTGGCGGTGAGTTGGGCGCGGGTCGCCCCGTTCGCGATGTCGGCGAGGAGAGCAGCATTGCCGTGGCCGATGGTGCGCGGGTTCGGGGCGTCGGTGCGGTCGAAGAGGTCAGGCATGACTACAGCCTCCCCTGACTACGTGACCACGCCTCGCGCGCGTACCCTTTACCAGCCCACCATTTTCTCTTTTTATCTCTTTTCTCTTCTAAAGGAGTAGTAAGAGTAGTCAGGGGGCTAGAATGGCGGTTTTCTGCTGCGTTGAGGGTGACTACAGGGTGACTACAACGGTGTAGGTGACTACCGTAGTCAGGCTGTGTGTCGTTCATGTTATTGGGTTGCCAGATGAACGGGGTGACTACAGCAGGCGCACGTTTCCCATGGCCTGTAGTCACTTTGTAGTCAGGCTTGTAGTCAGCTTGCGGCATCAGATTTCCTCACCCAAACCCGCACAGATCTGCGCTCGCCGTTTTCGTCGCGCTCTTTCCGCGGGGTTGATTTGAAGCCAATACGGCGCAAACAGGCCGCAACTCTTTCCTCGGCCCTGCCGTCCATGCGCTCGTTCGGGACGCCGATCAGTTGGAGGGCTGCGCCGAGCGACAGATTATTGACAGGCCGGCCCTCTGACCGTTCTTTTTCCAGTTTGGCCTCAAGCACTTCGTCCCAGATGTCGCCCTTCTCGCGCTGGGAGACCTGAACGCGGGCGAGGGCCTCCTGCTCGGCGTCGAGCCACCATTCTTCGTCGGCGAGGTATGCGCGGTAGGCTTCGGCCCAAAGTTGATCGCGGCGTGAGATGATGAGCTCGATATCCGCCTTCATCACCTCTACGGGCCAGTAGCGGCGGTTGCCGGTGCTGTCCGTCAGATACCCGCCTTCGCCGGGATTGATCGTGCCAAAGAAGATGCACTGGCGGGGATGGTCGGACGCCATCTTGGCATAAGGGAGCACGACGCGATCCGAGCGCATCGAGAGCATCCCCTTGACCGCGTTCGTATCCTTCTTCGCGATCGCGATGAACTCGGCGAGCTCCACGCACCAGGCGCCCATCATGCTCATGACCATCTTGTTGTGCTGGTCGAACAGGTTGACCGATTCCGCGGTCCAGTCCGGGCTGAAGAGCGTGGCGATCGCCGTCGACTTCTTGAGGCCTTGCGGTCCTTCAAGAACGAGGACGGTGTCGACCTTGCACCCCGGCTTGAACGCCCTCGCCACGGACGCGATCAGGGTCTTGCGGCCGACAGCGCGCACGAAGGCGGTGTCCGGCGCACCGAGGCAGGCGGTCAGCCAGTGGTCGATCCGCTTCGTGCCGTCCCATTTCAGGCTGCGCAGATAGTCGCGGACGGGGTGATAGGCATTCTCGCGGGCGTGGCGCATCACGGCCGGGAAGATGTCGTCCTTCGCCGGCTCATAGTCGTGGCCCTCGAGTATCAGGCGGATGTCAACGATGTCGTGGTCGGTGAGTGGCGATCCGTTCCACTCCGGCCGCTGCGCCAGCTCATTCCAGCGGATCGTGTTGCCGAGTTCCCTGAGGTTCCGGAGGAACATCATCAGGTTGGTCATATTCTTCTTGTAGCCCTGCTTGGAGGACTGCAGTCGTCCCTTCCAGGCGTTGAGCGGAATTGCATCGTCGGCCATCATGCCGCCCTCCTGAGCGGAGAGCGTGAGTTCGTAGCGAATGGCAGGCGCGCAGCCTTCACGATCGCCTTGTTGAGAGCGCGGGGATCGACCCCGACGCAGGTGAGATTTGCCGGCAGGTCCGACGGCGCCCAGCGGATCCGCTCGATCGAGCCGACCATCAGACACCCGGGCACGAGGTCCGTCTCGGCGGGACGGCTGCGCCAGGCCTGATCCTTCGACGCCAGCCAATCGACCGCCCACATCGCGCGGGCCTCGACCCATGCGCGGAAGAAGGCGAACGGATCAGCGAAGAGCGTGCCTTCCTCGTAGGAGGGGAAGGCGCCGGCGAGCTGCGGTTCAGGGTCGCCGAGGATTTCGACGGTGTTGGCTACCGGCGCCCACGAGAGCACCTGTTGAATGCCGAGGTGGTCGTCCTGCTCGTCGATCAGCCGCGGACAGGGCCATGCGACGAGGATGCGCGCCTTGCCGGTGTCCGGATCCTGGCCGACGCGGAAAGGATGGGTGGCATAGGGCACATAGGGGTCGGTCGGATCGAGCCGAAGGAACTTGCAGACGGTAGGGTGGCGCGGGTTGGCGTTGGCCCAACGCTTGGCCGGCGTGTCGCGCGCCTCGGCCTGCCACAGCCACGCCAGCCACTGCAGGGTCGCGGGGTCGATCTCTTCTTTCCAGTCGGTGCCGGCCAGACATGCAGTCAGCTTGGCGCGGGCGAGTTCGGCCGTGGCGGCGGAGCGCTCGGTTTCGGTTGTCACAGCAGCCCCTCCTGTTCGAGGCGGTCCTTGACGTCGGCAACCGACCAGGCGGCGAAGGCGATGCCGCCAGCGCGCTCCTGCGCCGCGCAGAACTTGACCTGGGCCGGCTTCAGGCGGTCCCGCCCGGTCTTGGCATCGATCCAGACCGCGCGGCCCTTGACCGTCGCTGCGATGTCGAGCGCGCCCTTCGTGCCAAACATCGCCGGGCGTCCGTCGCGCGTGTAGAGCAGGCCGGGTGTGTCGATCGGCGTGGACATGGCGCCAATCTCGCTCAGATAGAGCCGGATCGCGTTCACGAGGTCGGTGTGGGGGGCGCTCATGCCGCGTGCCTCCCCTGCCGGGACGCCCAGACCTTGCGCGCCCAGAACTCCGGCGCCTTGTAGCCACGCTGCCGGCCGAGCTGGATCAGGGCCTCAAGCGAGTTCGCCTTACCCTGCTCCCGGAACTTGGCGCGCGGCACTGCCTTGACCTCCTCCAACGTCCCCTCGACCACCTCGATCTCGCGCGCCTTGACTGGCGGCTCGTGACCGCAGTTCGGGCAGGCGGGGCGGGGCTGGTAGACGAAGAAGCATTCCGAGCACTGGCGCACCGGCACATCGGTCTTCTCGGCCCGCTTGCGCTTCTCCCGGTCGTCCAGACTCCAATCGCGTTCGTCGTCAGGCAGACCATGCAGGAGGCTGTTGCCGGCATGATCGAGAATCGTAGCCTCAGCCTTGCCCTCGCTCGGCCGCAAAGCCCGCCCGACCTGCTGCAGGTGGAGGCTCAACGATTTCGTCGGGCGCAGCAGGATCGCCGCCTCGATCGCCGGAACGTCGAAGCCCTCGCCGAACAGGTCCGCGTTCGACAGGACCAGCGTCTCGCCGCGGCGGAATCGCTCGACGGCCGCATCGCGCTGCTCGGACGGCATGGAGCCATCGACATGCTCGGCAGGGATGCCCGCTGCGCAGAACTGCGCGGCGATGGCCTTGGAGTTCTCGACGCCGGCCGCGAAGGCGACGGCACGCTTGCCGGCGCAGAGCCGGCGGTAGTGCCCGATCGCATCGCCGACGATCTGCGGCTTGTTCATGGCGGCGGCGAGGGCGCCGCGCTGGTAGTCGCCGGCCGTCGTGCCGACGCCGGACAGGTCGGGCGTGGCGGGGGCAAAAAGCCGGTAGCGGGCCAGCGATCCTTCGCCGATCAGTTCCCCGGTGGTCGGGCCGAGGATCATTCGTGTGTACCAGCGCCCGAGACCCTGCCCATCGAGGCGCCAGGGCGTTGCGGTCAGCCCGAGAACGCGCGCGGCCGGGAAGCGATGGAAGATTTCATCCCACTGCGCCGCGCCGATGTGGTGTGTCTCGTCGAACACGATCAGGTTGGGGGAGGGGAGATGCTCGAGGCGGCGCACGATGGTCTGGATCGAGGCCACCTGCACCAGCGCGCGCGGGTCGGAGACGTGGCCGGCCTGCACCGTACCGTGCGGAATGCCGAGCGCGTGGAAGGTCTGGCTGGCTTGGCCGGCGAGTTCGCGGCGATGGGTCAGCCACCACGTCACGTTGCCCTTGGCCGCCGCACCATGGACGACGGTGGACGCGGTCATGGTCTTGCCGGCACCGGTCGGCATAACGAGGAGCACGGCGCGGTTGTGGGCGCGGTAGGCGTCGCGGCACTCGGCGATTGCGCGCGCCTGATATGGCCGGAGCGTGATCATGCCGCCTCGGCCTCCTCAAAGAACCGCCCCGCAACCACATGCATCTCGTCCGTGGCCGCATCCTCGAACCTGTCGAGGCCATGACTGACGCTGGAATGGTCGACGCGGAGGATGTTGCCGATCTGGGGCATGGAATTGCCGCGCCGCCGCAGGACGTACATCGCCGTGCGCCGCGCCTCGACAATGTGGCGCTTGCGGCTCGTTCCCGTGATGTCGGAGACATCTACATCGAACGCCGCGGCGATCTCGCGCAGGACTTCGGCGTGCGTCGCAGCCTTGATGCTGATGGGTCGAATCTCGCCCATCTTCCGGCGCATCCGCTCGATGTCGGCGGCCTCCTGATCAAGAACGATCCGCCGCGCCTCTTCCTGGCCGTAGTGGTTGCGAATGAGGGTGAGGTATTGCTTGCGCAGGTACGGTGGGCACCAGGCCAACCGCTTCGCCGAGATCGTGCGACCGGCACGCTTGCGAGCCTCGGACCCGGCCGGCTGAGCGGCTGTGCCCAGTTCCCAGACGCGGTTCTCGCGGAAGTAGCGTGTGCGTTGTTCCATGGTTTCCGGCTTGCGCGCATGTTCGGCCGCCCGCTTCCGAAGGGATTCGAGATAGACCGGATCTGCGGCGATCTTGCGCCGGACGCCTTCGCGTTGCTTCTCCCTCACGTTGGGGCGCTGCATGATTGCCGCGGCGAGGTGGCGCCGGCAGTAGCCGTGCTTGTTGTTCCGGCCGAGCTCATCGCCGCAGGTCGCGCAGTGCTTCGGCTCACGGATCTTGCGTTGCAGCGATGCGGCGTGCTGGCGGCACATGCCGGTGCGGTTCCGTGTGCCGATCGGTTTGAAACAGGTGGCGCAGAAACTCACCGCCCGCCCTCCGCCCTCTCGCGCACCGCATGGCTGGCCTTCGCGTAGCGGACCCGGTGGCCCTTCTCGTTCGTCAGGAAGCACGCCCGACGCAGCGCCCGCAAGCGATAGGTTGCGCGGCCGGCCTCGTCGGACATGGCGTTGCGCGCTGCCCGAGCCGTCCTGAGCTGGGTGCCGAGCAGGCTTGCGGCACCGATCACGCCCACAAAGAGCCCGGAGCAGAAGGCCGCAGATGCAGCGGCTATGATGACGATCTGATCCATGGTTTCCCCCTCCAGGGTTGTTCAGGCGATGCCGTGCTGTGTTGATTTGGAGCGAAGGAAGGCGACGACCGCCTCGACCTCGCGAAGTTCGGCTTGCATCCCGGCCAGCGCGTTGTGGTCCACACCGCCGCCGGCCTTGGCAGAAGCCGCGAGCTTGGCGGCAAGGGCGGTCACGCTGGGCAAGGCATTGATTGCCTCGCGCGTGGTCGGCTGCATCATCAGTTCGCGGTAAGCGCGGACGTATTGCTCGCCGTAGGTCCGGCTGATTCCGGCAAACAGCGAAGCGGGGACCTTTTTGGTCTCCATGCGCTCAAGGCGATCGATGGTTTTCGCATCTTTCGCGTCGATGAGCGCGGCGAGGTGGATGTCCTCTACAGCGGGGAAATCCGCCTTCACCGCGCGGATCGCCTCGCGCGCGGCCTTGGCTATTTCTGTCCAAGTTGGCGCAGGAAAGAGATATTTTTGTCCGTCAGGCACGAGTACCTCCATGATCATGAAAGGAGGCGAACACCGGTCCGGAGCGGGCCGACGAACAGGGGAAATCGGGGCCAGCAGATGGAGGCAAAACCATTGCTGGCCCCTGCCTGGCGCGCAGGGGCTGGAGCGCGCCGCGGCAATCGTTGGCGGCAACGCGCGGTGCCCTGCCGGTGAAGTTGTGGCGTGTGTGGGCGCGGAAGGCCGTGCGCAGGATCGGGTTCATTCAGTGCCTCACGAATTCCACGGTGCGGTCCATCGTCCAGCAGAGTCCGCAGGTGCCGCAGCAGTCGGTCTTGCCAGTCTGGACGGGGCAGACGACATGCCGGCTCTCAGCGAACGAGCTGATGACGCGCGAGCCGAAGCCACCGATTTCACTTCCGCTGAACCGGATGCGACAGCGATCGGGGAAGTCGGCGTTCATCTCGGCGACGGCCTCGCCAATCTCGCATTGGCGGGCGGTGAAGCCGAAGACGTGCAGGCCCGGCAGTTCGGCCAGCGCTTCACGCCAGAGATCGACGTAGGCGGCGCTGTAGAAGTCACCGAGGATATGCAGGCGGACCGCAAATCCCTCGGGATGGCGCAGCGAGAGATCGACCAGTTCGCCAATCAGCCGCGCCTCAAGATCAATCCCTGCGCGGTGGCGGCGCGACCAGTTCATATTGTTGCCGTAGCAAGTTGCCCATTCGCCGCAGGAACGAGGGCAGGTGGCGCGCTCTTCCAGCGTGAGCGTGTAGAGCGTCAGGCCGGCCCAGCGACCCTTGGTGATTTTCCCTCCGATCTTGCGCTGATTGAAGCCGGAGACGAGCAGGCGGGGAGATTCGAGCGGGTCGACCACACGGGACGGGAAGAGCGTGCGCGCCTCCGCGTGCGCCGCGTGCGCCGGCGCCAGGATCACACGCGCGCCGGTGCCCTTAGTGGGCTTGTTTGCGATGCGGTGAAGCGGGCCGCCGTATGCGACCTTACGGACGGCCCTCACTTCCCCATGGCCTTCCAGACGAGGTCGCGCATAACGAACGGCGCGGCGATCAAGCCACAGATCGTCATCATGCCAGCCGCAGCGGCGGTCCACACGGCCAGCTCAGCCTTTGTTGCGCCCCCCTCCATCGGTCAGGCGGCCTGCTGGGGGGTGGGGAGCGTAACCCCTTGAGCGTCTGCAATCAGCTTGAGGTGGGCCAACCGGGACGAAGGTATTCCGATCTTCCGCCAGCTATGCACGGTCGAGGGTGGGGCGCTGATCAGACGTGCCACGGCGGATGTTCCACCCAGCTTATCGATCACGATGTCTGCGAATGTGCTCATGTCGAGCAATATGCGATAATCGCAAGTCCATCGCAAGAGGAAACTTGCGATATTCGCTTTTGCGCGCCGCTTGCGAATGTCGCAAAAGGACGCATGGACCTTGAGGTTATCAAAGCGAAGATGGAGGCGCGTGGTCTACGTCAGATCGACATCGCCGAGGCTCTCAAAATCGATCAGGACAAGGTGTCAAAGGTGTTCGCCGGAAAGCGGCGCTGGCAAGGCGATGAGGCCTTGAAGCTGGCCGAGCTGCTCTTTGGGACGCCAACTGTTACCAACCGACACCCCGACATTCCGCCATCAGGGCGTGAGCTGGATTATGTCGATGTCGCGGTGCTTCCATCTTTCGCGGGCATGGGCGGCGGCGGAAGCGGCGAGGGCGAACTGATCTCCGCCAAGCTGCCCCGCGAGCTGATCGAAAATCAGCTTCATGGCAAAGCCGGGGACTTCGAGTTGATCGATGTGCGCGGAGACAGCATGGAGCCTGACTTCCATCACGGCGATCAAATTCTCATTGATCGGCGCGACCGTGACCCTCGCCAGCCTGGACCCTTCGCTCTCTGGGATGACGATGGTTACGTGATCAAGTTGGTTGAACGCGTGCCGGGAAAGCGGGGCTGGTATAAGGTGTTCAGCGCCAACGCCCGGTACTCAGCCTATGAGGTGCAGGAAACGGAGGCGACTATTAGGGGGCGGCCGGTGTGGTTTGCGCGGCGGCTGTGAGGCTGGCGGCGGCGTTTTTAGTGGCTTCGACAGCCGGGCTGGCTTCGTGCAGCGATGAAACGCCGAGCATGAAGGCGGCGCGCGAGAATGACCGAGTTGGGTTATTGCCGGGCCGCTACCAAATGGTCCCGGCGGCGGGCGGCAAGGTCTACGTTCTGGACACTCGCGATGGATGGGTTCGTCTCTGTGGACCTCGTGATTCCGCGGACAGCGTTGGTTGCGGATCTGCGGCCAGCCAATAGCCGCTGACGCGGCGTTACCTGCTGCCCCGGATCGGGAGGCGGATGTAAGGGGAATGGAGAGAATATGACCGAAGTAAAGTTCCATTTCATAAAAGCGCCAGATTACCGGGAGGTACCCGTCCATGGGGCTTTCGGCGGGATACTGCCGACAGGTGAGGGGATGTTTATGTCGGTTTACTCAGAGCGGGCGCCCATTCCCCAATTGACGGTCAGCGAAATTGATGGGAGCGGGAACTCCAATGAATTGTTGGGCCGCCGTGAAGGTAAAGACGGCATGGTTCGCATGGTGCAGTTCGGCATGTATCTCGGTCATGATCAAGCGGTGGCAATGCGGGATTGGTTGAACACCAAAATCGAGCAGCTGGAAGAGGTAATGGGCAATGGCGACGCGGCCGCTTGATTTCACAAGACCCAGCGGCCGATATCGACCGCATATTACTACCTCGAGCGCAGCTCGCACTAGATTTTGCGATCAGCAGGTTCTAGTGACCGGGCGGAAGCGCGTCGCGTCTATCGTGGCCGATGCGACTGTGCGCGTAACGGAGAGCCCCAGCGTGGACGGACCTGAGGTCAAGGTGAACAGCCTTAGGCGGTCTCATCGGCTGTTTTCCGTAGCGACCTGCTTCACCCTAGCATCCTTCGCCTTTTCCGGGCTGTCAGTATTGAGCGGCATTCCTCTCCTGGGCGGAGCCGGAGCGCTTTTGATGACCATTAGCCTGCTTACCGGCGCCGCGTGGCTTGATCAGTATGCCAAAGAAGCAGGATAAAGTCCGCGATGCTCTTGCGGAGCAGCTAAACTCAATCGAGGGAAAACCAGCGGCAAAGGGTGGGGCCCTATGCACGCTGGCGATATTCCTGTTTACCACTCTGGCAGGAATCCCCGCTGAGTGGAAGATGTGGTTTCAGTGGCCGATCTTCACTGTGTTCCTCGCTGGTTTGGCACGGGCCAGCGTGGCACTTCTTAGGTAGACCGCCTTCGCCTAGCAATCACCAGCCGCCTCGGGAAACCGGGGCGGTTTTCGTTTGTGCGCCATCCGTAAAAAATTGCGACAATCGCAAGATAAGACTTGCGAGACTTGCGAATATCGCATAATCCTACCTCCACAAGCTCCACGGAGCGAATGGAGGAAACGATGCAGACCGCGCTGAATGACCTGATCGCTCGCTGGGGCACGGACGAAGGCAAGCCGTACAAGGGCAGCCTCATCGACATTGGCGCATACGAAGAGGGCAATCTGTCCTGCATGTGCGCGCAGGGCCAGCTTTTGCACACCGTGGCCGGATGGACGCCGGACCAGCTCAGCCGGGTCGAACAGGCCGAAGCCGACAAGGCCACCGCCAAGCTGCTCAACATCAGCGTTGCCCATGCGATCCTGCTTCGTCAGGTGAATGACACGGTAGACGGCGCGCCCGCCATCGTCCTGACCGACCCCGGTAAGGTACTTGGCTCCGAGTGGGGCAAGGTGCTCGATTTCTGGTGGCATCTGGACCAGATGACTGCGGAGCAATGGGACGCCGCTTGGGACGCCGCTGGGGACGCCGCTGGGGACGCCGCTAGGGCCGCCGCTAGGGCCGCCGCTAGGGCCGCCGCTTGGGACGCCGCTGGGGCGGCATCTGAAATCCAAGGCGCTCATCTCCTGCGTGAACGCGGCAAGTCGTTCTTCTTCCTGCCGCTGTTTGGCTTTGCCGATCCCGAGGCGATCCCAGCCCGCCCGGCGAACTACGGGGAGGCCTGAGCCATGCACCCCGATTTCATCATGACCCCGGCGCAGAACGCGCAGGTGGCTGACTGGCTGGAGCGGATCGCCACGGTTCAGGCCGAGGCATCGTTCTGCACCACGCGGCTAGATACGCACCGCGCCCGCATCCTGCGCAACGCCCGCCCGAATGACCGCGCGCTGTTCGCCATGTTCCTGTCGGACTGGAAAGCCGGGATCGACGCGGAGATCGCCTCTCAGGAGCGCATGGCCGCATGGCAGACCGCCAAGGACATTGCCGCTCGGCATGGGAAGGCAGCGTAACATGGCCTCCGCGACCCGCACCGAACTGGCGGTTCTCAAGTCCGCCATGGCCGATCTGCCGCGCGTCAAGCCGGTGGACATGGATACAACCCGCCGCCTGTCCCGCCATGCGCAGGTTGCCCGTCTTGAGATGGGCGAAGCTCGGTGGGCTGAACTCAATGCGGAGTGGGAATGATGGCGCCCGCAGACCGCCTCGCCATTGCCGCAACTCCGGTTGTCGTGATCGCTCTTTTCGCCGTGTTCGACGCGGTTGTTCGGGGAGTGTTCGGCCATGCTTGACCGCCTCCCCATGACCTTCGCTGCACGTCCGATGCGCGGCCATCGCGGCTACATGGACCTGCCTGCATTCGTTCGCCGCGCCGCCTCGTCCCCTTCGGAAGCGCGCCCCACCCATTCCAGCACTGTCGAGGCCAGTGCTGAACGGGGGAATGGGAAATGAAAATCGAAATCGATCTTGATGACGTCTTCCGCGACGAGGACGGAAACCATGAGGAAAGCCTCCAGGAGAGTGTTCGGCGCCAGATCGTTTCGCGCCTGACCGATGATTATCGCAAGCGCCTCTTTAGCCGCTTCGATCAGGAACTCTCTGAAATCATGCAAAAGCAGATGGCTGAGGTGATGCAGACACGGATGCCCGACCTCATCGATGACATCATGAACGCCACCTATACGCCGGTTTCCACTTATGGCCAGCGCGGCGAGCCTACCACGTTCCGCGAACAGATCATCAAGAGCATCGCTGCAAACATGAAGTACGAACCGAAGAATTACGCTTCGGACGAGAACGCTTTCACCCGTGCGGTGAAGTCCGTTGTCGATGCCAAGACAGGTGAGATCAAGAAGGAACTCACCGACCAGATCGACACCAAGTTCCGACATGATGCGATGGCGTTCGCAGTCACTGAACTCAGCAAGCGTCTAGGACTGACGAAATGACCGAACCCATCCTCTTCGCGCTTGGCTGCATAGCCGGGCACTACGCCACCTTCCTCGCCTTCAAGGGCAGGCTGGACCAGCTCAAGCGCCTGACCGACCGGGATGCGCGCGGGCGGTTCGTAAAGCGGGAGATCTAGCATGAATGCTCAGACCGCATTCGTCGGCGCAACCCCGCTCGTGCCGTCCTATCAGCAGGCCTATGCCCGTGAACGAGCGCATTGCCGCAAGATGGAAAAGCGCCTCGCCCGCGCGGTGCTGATGCTGTCCATCGAATGCGATAGCCGGGAATACCATGGCGAGGACGTGTCTCATATCCGCGCCTTCCTCAAGGAGTGCGGGGCTTGAACGCCCACCCGATCAAGCTGGCAGAGATCGCCCGCGTGGCCGAACTGCTGGGGCCGCTCTGCGACGAGGACGACGCGCTTTTCCATGACATGATGGAAGCGGAGTCCGACCTGTTCGCCATCGTCTCCCGCCTTCATGCGCAGATTGCCCGCGATGAGGAAATGCTGACCGGCATTGCCGAGCGCGTGGTCAACCTTGCCGAACGCAAGCGGCGCATTGCCGAGCGGGTTATCGCAACCAAGGCGGCGGTGGGGCAATTCCTTCGCGCTGCCGGGCTGACGAAGATCGAGTTGCCGGAAGCCTCTTACAGCGTCCGCGACGGCAAGCCGAAGCTTGAGATTGTGGATCCTGCGGCAGTCCCGCCAGAGTTCCAGCGGATGAAGCCAGAGCCGGACAAGACCAAGATCAACGAGGCGTTCGAGAATGTCGAGGCCCTGCCAAACTGGCTCATCCGCGACCTTCCGAAAGATGTGGTTACAGCTCGAAAGAAATAGGAGGAATAACATGGCGATCATGGCAACCGATACTGGCGGGGGCGGCGATTTTAGCCCCATGCCTCAGGGCAACCACGTTGCTGTCTGCAATATGGTTGTAGACCTTGGAAAGCAGCGGATCGAATACCAAGGAGAGGCCAAGGTCCAGCATAAGGTCTTCATCCGCTGGGAAACCCCGCACGAACGCCTGACATGGACTGACCGCGATGGGCAGGAGCGGGAAGGCCCGCGCGTGATCGGGAAGACGTACACGCTGTCCCTGCACGAGAACGCGGCCCTGCGCGGCGATCTGGAGAATTGGCGCGGCAGGGCGTTCACCGAAGACGAGCGCAAGGGCTTCGATATTTCCAAACTGCTTGGCGCGGCCTGCATGGTGAACGTGATCCACGAAACCAAGGGGCCAAAGACCTACGCCAACGTCAAGGGCCTCGGGTCGCTGCCGAAGGGTATGGAGAAGCCGCAATCTGAGATCGGCCTGCTGCTCTACGACGATGAGCACCTCGGCAACTTCGAGAAGCTTCCCGAGTGGCTGCAAAAGAAAGTCGATGAACAGGTGCAGGACAGCCCGCCCGCGAACAACGGCGGCAGCTTCGCTGACGATCTGGACGACGACATCCCCTTTTGAGTCACCATCCCCCGTGACCTGATTTCGCACGGGGGACCGGAAAGCCTGAGCCGGGGCGGGCAGGTGTAAGCCCCGGCAACCATTCGAGGACAGCATGGCAAAGCAACCAACCAAGGCAGAGCGCGAACGCTGGGGCGAAATTGTCCAGCGCGGGTGCCTTGTCTGTGGCCGCCCGGCGACGATCCACCATGTCACCGCGTCCATTCACGGCGGGCGGCTGACACGGCGGCATGACCGCGTGGTGCCGCTTTGCCCCGTCCACCACCAGGCAGTTTACGATCCCTTCGCCAACGATCCGCAGAGCGTCGAGCGGCTTGGCCATCGCGGCTTCTACATGAAGCACGGGATCGACCTGCTGGCAGAGGCGGAAAGGCTGGCCAATGGCTGACGGAAAACTGCGCCTTACTTACGATCAAGAGCGACATATCGAAGCATATGCACGCGCCCTCGACCACATCATGGTCGCCTTGATCGGGGATGGGCCGAGCGCAAAGCGGTATGATCCGATGACTGTCGAAGGCGGAGTAATGCACTCATACGCCTTCAATATGAAGGACGGGGGCAGACATCATCCGGTTAGGGATTACCAGTCTGTCGAAGAGATCGAGCAGGTGCTGCTGCGAGAAGCCGTAGATTGGGTGCGTAATGGGTGACGGCCAGACCATCATCCTTCGCGGCAACCGGGAAACCGCCCATCGCGTGATCGACTGCGCGCCCGTCGGCTCCGTGGTGAACGTTAAGCCCCCGCGCCGGACATTAGACCAGAACGCGAAGATGTGGGCAATGCTGTCCGACATAGCGCGCGCCAAACCGGACGGGCGAACGCTTACCCCGGACGTGTGGAAGGCGCTGTTCCTCCATGCGCTGGATCATTCCGTGCGCTTTGAAATGGCGCTGGACGGGCAGGGCATGGTCCCGGTCGGCTTTCGCACCTCGCGCATGAGCAAGGAACAGATGGCGGACCTTATCACGCTGATAGACGAATTCGGGGCGCGGCACGGCGTCCAGTGGAGCAATGACGAATGACCCTCGACCTGATCCTCTCCCACCCCGAACACACCCGCCTGTCCGAGGTCTGGCACCCGATGCACGATCCCTACGCCATCGCGGATGAGCTGG